>UMJR01004070.1_pt1 | contig 91685 bp, 106 predicted proteins | sample 1966121 | NCBI WGS metagenome assembly UMJR01 (sample SAMEA4836155, study PRJEB28245) | human gut metagenome | biome: gut microbiome; material: fecal sample | place: Denmark | collected 2008
AACATAAATTTTTATCGTTATCGTCTTCCTTATCAACCTTTTTCTTTCTGCCCTACTTCTTCTTCATGCTACCAAAATTTTTCTCCGTAGCGCAAACGAGAGCATATCTCAGCTACAACATTTTACTGGTAATGTCCCTCAGAATTTTGCCTATGGCCGCATTTTTAGTTTAATTTTCTTCTCTCTTGATTTTAGCGAACGAAAAATAACCATCCTACCAATTACTCATATTTTCTTTTTCTCTTGTTTCTCAGCTTCAAATTTCATAGTTCAGCTATAACAAATTAGTGCTAATGAAATTGATTTCCGGGAATTATGGGAAATTTATTAGAAAAAATTGAAAAAATTTCACTTTTCTCTTGACTTGCCTATAAAAATATGGTAGAATTGACGCTCGTTGTCGGTAATAATCCTTCATTTGCGCCTTAAAATTAGAAAAATGACCAGTTATTCGCGTTAAAAGGCCTCATTTATCTCTCAGAACCGAGAAATATAGCTGAACTATAACAAAAAATCGGCAAAAGAGACTAATTTTAGCCCTTTGCCGCAAGATAAAAAAAAAGTAGTAAGAACTTAATCTTACTACTCTTCAACAGAAAGGAAAATACTAATTATCAAGACACATTAAGAATCTTCTTCAAGCATTAAATATCCTAAACAAAATCGCTGGATGTGTCTTATGTGGTCGAAGTGCAGGGACTCGAACCCTGGGCCTCAGCATCCCAAATGCCGCGTTCTTCCAACTGAACTACACCTCGATAAAAAACAATAGAAAGTTCATTACTTAATGCCGAAACACTCAATGAGTTGGTTTGCATTGCCACGCCTGCCGCACCTCATTACTACTTCTATTGTTCTCGATTATCAAAAACACCTAACAGCTCTCTTTGATTTTGATAATCAATTTAATTAATATAATCCAAATTAATAAAGTTTATAAAGGAGCTGTGGAGAATATCCTAACTTTACAAACTGGTTGAACTTTGCGCTACTCTTTGGCTGGCGATTTCAACTACTGCCATTGGCTGGCACAGTGAGACTCGAACTCACAACCCTCAGATTAACAATCTGATGCTCTACCTATTGAGCTATACGCCAATATATATCCCAAATGAGTTTGGACCTCACTTGGAGAGAACTTTCTTGGGCGGGCAAGTTCTCACTACCACAATTTCATATATTCGGCATTTTATCCTCCTATTGAATACAACCCAGGTTTATGGTGGAACATATCGGACTTGAACCGATAACCTTCTGCGTGCAAAGCAGATGCTCTCCCAGTTGCGCTAATGTCCCAAAAGAAAATGGATTTTTGGAGCGGTATAAGGGATTTGAACCCTCACCGACTGCTTGGAAGGCAGTAATGCTACCATTACACCAATACCGCATGGAGAGGTTAATTATCGGCTAACCTTAACCATAGTTTTGATAATGGATTTTATATCTAACTCCGAGCGGGAGTTACTGGTGACCCGTATAGGATTCGAACCTAATATCAATAGATTGAGAATCTACTATCCTAAGCCATTAGACGAACGGGCCGAATGTGTTAAACCTCTTCGCAAGACAACTCATGAGGAACATTATCTTCCTCGATCAGGTTAGCGACAACAATAGTGTCACCATCATCAGCATAATATTCATTCAGCTTGTTCATAGCGCCCATGATGTTCTTAGCCATCACAACGCCTTGGATCTTATTGTATGAATCATCATACTCACTGACCAGATGAATTTCATAATGAAAAAGTTTCATTTTAATTTCCTCCCTTTACCTTATAATATATTATAACATAAATTTTTGAAATTTTCAAATGAATGGAGCTGGCGACAGGACTTGAACCTGCAACCTGATGATTACAAAGCACCTGCGCTACCAATTGCGCCACGCCAGCAAATGGGAGGAGCCAATCACCCAGACCTCCATAGGGATACCTTTTAACGATAAAGATATAAAACGATTATTTTAAAGTGAAATAATAACTCAGTTCTAATAAGTAGACACCTGTAATACTTAAATGTTGCCACACGCACGCGCTATACGCAGTCATACAAATAATCCAAACTTTAAACTAATTAACCATTATTTTATAATATTTAACTACTAACTCATTAACTTCTTTTAATAATAATGGTTATGGTTGCGGGCTTGGGAGTTGAACCCAATCCTCTCAGCTTATGAGGCTGGTGACTTAACCGCTTGTCCTGCCCGCAATATAAAATATATAGAAAATGCGCTCCAAAGACCCAAGGGGAAACCCTCGCGCATATTAGTAGAGTTTCAGACAAACTTTATATATAAACTACTTACTCACCGATGATGTCGAGGATGCGCTTGCGCACCTTATCATTATCCTCGATAATCTGTGAAGCAGTAGAACGCTGAGAATCAATAAAGGCTGCGAGGTCGTTGAACTTATTAATCTTGTCTCTCAGTCCACTATTGATATTATCCAGGTCTGTAGCCGCCTGGCGGAAAGCACTCAGTGCCACATCTCGCTTACCCGCGAGAGTGGTAATATCTGAAGCCAGTCGGTCAGTCGCAGCGTTAATGGCCTCCTCAGTTGTCCGAACCTTAGTTGCATACATAATTGTTACTTCCTTTCTATTGTTTTATAATTAAATGGTCGGGAAAGAGGGAATTGAACCCACTCAGGCTCGTTAGAGCACCAGTTTTACAGACTGGGGTACCTACCTTAGTACGCTACTTCCCGGAATAATGGTGGTTGAGAGGGGACTCGAACCCCTAAAATTCAGTTTCTAAGACTGACGCGTCTGCCGATTGCGCCACTCAACCATAGGGTGGTGAGAGCTAAGGGGATAACTCTCACCGAGATAGGGAAAGGAAAGGGGAAAATTTTCGGTTTCAAAGAAACCGTGGCGATGCTGATGGGACTCGAACCCATGATAACCTGAGAGACAGTCAGGCGCATTAGCCGCTATGCTACAGCACCAAATGGTAGTCCCAACGGGATTTGAACCCGTGACTCCGGCTTGAAGGGCCGATGACTTAGACCACTTGTCGATGGGACCATATACAAGACACATTTTTTGAAATGTTTTTTATTTTCAGTAAAAATTATTTTCAAAATTTTAGCTGTATGTGTCTTATCTTTTGTTTGTAGTTAATTATAAACTATTTTTTGGGAGATGTCAATTCAAGACGCAGTATAAGTGAATTGTTGGATTTGAACCAACTACAGTCAAATTACAAGTTTGATGCTCTACCAAATGAGCTAAATTACTTACAAAGTAATATTGCTGTATGCGTCTTTGGTACTCTATGTGGGATTCGAACCCACACTTAACAGAGCTTAAATCTGTTGCCTCTTCCAGTTGGGCTAATAGAGCATATTGGCGGTACGACAGAGATTCGAACTCTGAAAGCGCTCATCACGCCCACTGGTTTTCAAGACCAGGCCCCGCACCATACTGGGGTCAACCGTACCATGTTGCCAGTTCGAAGCCTTTTCTGGCGTGGCTTTGGTGGATTTGGCAGGGGTCGAACCTGCTACGCTTAGCTCTTCAGGCTAACGCTCTACCAGTTGAGCTACAAATCCAAATGGTTGGAGCATCGGGACTTGAACCCGCATCTGACGATTATAAGTCGTCGGCTCTGACCGATTGAGCTATGCCCCAGTATTAGGGGAGGAGTTACCTCCCCTTTTGTTTACTCGGCAGCATCCTCGTCCTCAGACACAACCTCATACTTGGTAACACCAGCCTTAGGAGTGATGAACTTCACCTGCACATCACAAGCCTCGGTCTCAACAACCAGAGTGCCCTCGGTAAAGCCATAATCCTCGGCGTTAGTGTGGACAGCCACACCCTTCTCCATCAGAAAATCAGCCAGCAGCTTGGACAGTTCCAGCTTGGAAACCTTCTTAACGTCAACCTTCTTAGTAGTCTTCTTAGCCATAAATGACATCTCCTTTTAATAATAATAAATTTTATTGGGTTAATGGTACTCCTGACCGGACTCGAACCGGTACGCTGTTACCAGCAGGGGATTTTAAGTCCCCGGTGTCTACCATTTCCACCACAGGAGCATATTTATTTTTTTCTTTTCCTTACCTTGTATATATATTATATACTAAAAATAAGGAATTGTCAATTAAGAACTTGGTGAGCGTGGTGGGATTCGAACCCACGGTATCTTGCTTAAAAGGCAAGTGCATTAACCGGCTATGCTACACGCTCATTTTTTTTTGGAAAATTTCTTCAAGATTTTCTTTCAAAAATCCTTTAAAAATTCTTTCATTTTTTTTATTCTCTCTTAACCTTATAATATATTATATCATAAAATTTAGAGGATTTCAAGTTAATTGTCAATTCAGAAGAAGTTTTTTAATTGCTTCGCCCAAACTTTTTTTCTTCCTTTATTGTATATATATTATACAATAAAATTTTTGAAGTGTCAAGCGGGGAACCCACCCCACTCTTCGTTAGCACCCTCAGTTCCATTAGAACCTTATAATGAAAATCTCCATCAAGCTAACTTCCACAATATATAAAGTTTATCTTTCTCTTACTGTATATATATTATACAATAAAAATTAGAAAATTTCAAGAAACATAAGGTCTTGCATCGGAGAGCAGGAGACAATTCCCATAACACTCGCCGCACTGAAAATGACAACCGGGGTCATCAATAGAAATCAAATTGGCGCAATCCGTACACAGTTCTACGCCGCCAAGGTGAAACACTTCATCTTCCTTGGTATGCACACAGCCGCAGCTTTCACACACAAACAGGGTCTTCTTTTCATCAGTCTGAACAGTCAGCATAAACATTTCTCCTTTTCAATCCCGTTGCTTTTGTTTTTATTTTTCTTCCCTTACTGTATATATATTATATAATAAAAATCAGAAAATTTCAAGAGAGAAGAAGGGTGTTTCTCTTTCTCTTGTTTAGTCCTCCTTATAACCATCGGGGCAGCTCTTATGTTTAGTGATAGTCACAGTGTAATAACCACCATTGACACCCTTAAAAGACATCTTAGTAGTAGACATCTCCTGCGGCGAAACGATAGAACCAGCATCGCCCATAGAGCGCAGGAAGTCAAAAACAGCCTGAATAATGCCATGCTTCTCAGCATCAGCCTTTTTCTTAGCCTTCATGTTACGCACTTTGTCGAGCGGGCTGCCGCCAGACTTCTTCCTATCAGTCTTTTGGTTTTCCTTAATCTTCTCCTCGATGACATCGACCTCTTCGCAATCCATCTCATCATGATCGAAGGCCCACATCTCCTCAGCTTCCTCACGAGAGATACCAAGGATTTCCATGTTCTTCTTAATCTCAGCGTCCTTTTCAGCGAGCATCTTCTTAGTTACATTCTTGTTAGCCATATAGAACACTCTCCCTTTTAATAATTTATTCTTTCCTTTTGTTTCTATATATATTATACTACAAAAAATAATAAATGTCAATATACAATTTGCACAAAATTTTGGGCGTGTCAAAATGAAGCGACAATGTCCCTGGCAAAATCGCCTATGGGTGACGCGTCGGCTTGAATTCCGGGAAAAAATGAGGCGTCCAAAAAAATCGACAAAGTCCATGAAAAATTTGCATATAGGCGACGTGTCGGCGGAAACCGCCCAAGCGCGGCCGAGTCAAATTTCCCCTTTTAATTATAACACGCCGAGCCGCATTTGTCAATAGGCAAAATATACAAAAAAAAAGAGAGGCTAAAACCTCTCTCTTTTATTACTCTTTATGAAAATCTTCCCAGTTTTTGATAGCATCATCGGTCATGCAGTTATCGCAAACACAACCATTGTCACAAGGGCGATTCCCATTTTCATCCTCGTAGCAGTGGAAAAACTGACCAAGGAACTCATTCCAATTCTTTTCAGTCATAACATTTTCTCCTTTCAGCAATCAAAAGTGAAGCAACCCTCGTAAGGGTCGAATCCGCAATCATCATCAATGTTATCAGGTTCATCATCAAAGTCGAATTCCGGACAAAGCTGGAAAATCTTCGCGCCCTCATGCTGAGCCGCAAGGTCACAGGCTTCATCATAGCCAGTACAAGGAACGCCAGCAAAAGAACCATCGTTCTTAACGACTGCCCAAAGGGTCTGTTCCCAATTAAAATCTCTCATGTGTTGCACTCCCTTTCTGTATTATTATAATACCATAATTCCGGGAAAAAGTCAACATAGCAAAATGCACAAAATGAAGTGCAGAAAATTAGCTAATGTACCCATTGACAAGTTCAGCGGTCGCGCACGACCGGCCGAAATTATACCACACTTTTCTGCTTTTGTCAAGAGGTAAAAGTGTACAAAAATAGGACTGACTTTTTAGTCAGTCCTACAAAAAGAGCTTTTATGCAAGTTGCACAAAATAATCCTTTTTAATTGTGATTTTTACACTGTCAACTTCTGGAGGAATAATAAAACGGTCATTCCGCAAGTATTTCCAATTAGTTCCAGCAATCCACTTTTCTTTGTTATCTTCCTCAACTTTCAGAGAGGTAAACCGCCCGCGCAACTTGGGAGAGAGCCATAGAACAGTTACAGGCTTTTTATAATTCCTTTCGTGTTCCAACATTCTACGGCGTGGGTCATTGGTTGTACCAATCTTGAAAAGTCTTTCCTGCGGGTCGCCAATCCGCAGGAAGTAGACATACTGGAAGTCTTTGCCATTCTTTTGTTTCTTTGCGGTAGGTAAATCCGCAAATCTGGAAGTCTTTGCCATTATTCACACCCCTTAAAACCATCGGGAGCCGCTTTGTGTTTGGTCACTGCTACGCTGTAATAGTTCCCCATCGTATCCATGAAAGAAATTTTCGTTCCAGTCATTTCCTGCGGAAAGACTACCAACGGCGAACCCTTGACAGCTTCAAACACAAGATTGACAATCGCTTGCTTGCTTTCGTCTTTCTTCTTCTTGGCTTTAAGGTTGCGAACCTTGTCAAGCGCAGACCCCTTTTTCTTTGCTTTTGTTGCTTTCTCTGCCTTTTCGGTTAGAGCCTCGGCTTCTGCGTTTTCAATCTCATCATGGTCAAACGCATACAGTTCTTCTGCTTCTGCTCTGGAAATAGCAAGCACTTCCATGTTCTTGCGGATTTCCTTTTCCTTGTCAGAGAGCTTCTTTGCCATACCTATCACCTTTCCTTTCTGATATTAGTATAGCACATGGAAGTGCTTTTGTCAAGACTTTTTTTCGGGAAGGGGAGGATTACTCCTCCTCCTCCTCATCCTTGACATAGCGGTCAATGCCTGCCTTGGGAGTAATCGGCTTCAGCTGAATGTCGCACTCCGGTGCGTGGATAACCAGAGTACCCTTGGTGAAGCCGTACTCAACGCCATCCTCCACAGAGATTTCCAGCTGTTCCAGGCTCTCACGAATGGTAGTCATCAGGTTGGTCTTAGCAGTGTCCTTCGGATTAACCTTCTTCATCTTCTTAGCCATAGTGTTTTCCTTTCTGGTTTGGGAGGTTTCCTTCCTCTTTATGTACTTATTATATCAGATAATCGGAGTTTTGTCAAGAGGTTTTTTCGATTTTTTTTGAGGAGAGGAGGGAGGGCTTAACCCTCCTCATCCTCTACGACCTCGTAGCGATCAACGCCTGCCTTGGGCGTGATAGGCTTAATCTGCACATCACAGGTGGCGTGGTGAGCCACAATCGTGCCCTTGGTCATGGCGTAGTCCTCGCCATCAGTCACATCGTAGCCAGCAGCCGCCAGAGCCTTGGAAATGACTTCCATAATCTCCTTCTTGGCGGTATCCTTGGGGTTGACCTTCTTCATTTTCTTGTTAGCCATAGTATCAATTCCTTTCTGGTTTGTTGGGTTTTCCTTCCCTGTGATTATATTGTACCACAGTTTAGGCGGTTTGTCAAGAACTTTTTTTGAAAGTTTTGAGAAATCTTTTGACCTCTCTCTTGCTTTCCTCTCCCTTACTGTATCTTTATTATATCATAGGCTTGAGGTTTTGTCAAGAGGTTTTTTTGATTTTCTGAAACTTTTTTTTGGAGGTCTTGACCTCGCTCCCTCCCTTGGAACAATTATAGTATATCAAATCTGACCCCGAATTACAAGTGGCAAAATGACGAATTCCGGGATAAATTTCTTTTTTCTTTTGTGCAAAATTACTATTGACAAAATTGCTGCGGCGTGGTATAATAGAATTTTAGCGCCCGCGTGCGGGCGACCCAAATTATACTCCCTTTTTTCTTTTGTGGCAATAGGCAAAATGTACAAAAAAAAGAACCAGATTTCAGCGTCCCAAAATCTGGTTCTTAAAGCTCCGATGTTGCGCACCATCAGAGGGGTTTTCTTCGGCTCCCATCTTAGAAGCGACTGCCAAGAAATACACCATAAAGAACTAAGCCGCGAAAGTTTTCTTTTCGGTTCCTATCACTGAACCTCGGTGGAGAGAAATAACATTCAAAAAAACTCACCTTGATTATAGCCAAAACTATAATCTATCAAAAATATCAATAAAAAATTTAATCAATAGAGTGAGGTTTCAAGGAGGTCTAATTTCAATCACTTTTTATCACAACCTTTTCAAAACTTTATTCAGTTGTCGGCAATCAAGTGGCATCCCCTCTTTCATGCTCTTATTATAGCACATGGGGCTGTTTTTGTCAACCCCTTTTTCAGAAATTACAGTAACCAGAATAATCCAGAATGACAGGTTTACCATTGATATAACCAATGTTAGCATTGTGCAGGTCATTCACACGATTTTCTTTTGACCACTGTTCAAGAGAACGGCAAAACCGCTTGCCATACAGAGAAATTACCATTGACAACCAATTTCTGTCAAGGTCATCATAGTACATACTGTTGCGGATTTTCTCGCACATCTTAGGGCGCACGGTCTTGTTAATGCGAATTGCTTTTTGTCTGGTCTTGCGGCTTACTCTGTCGTGGCTTTCAGAAATCTTAGGTTGCATGAAAAACCGAGTACCATTCGGACTTTCATACACGAAACGGGTTTCAAGCAGAACACGCTCAATCCCATACTTTTTCCCGCTTTGATAGGTTCTTGCTTCCTGTTCGCACTCATTGTGACGCTTGTTGTTCCGGCAGAACTTGATAACAAAATCAGCGTCGGGAATAATGTAACAGAACTTAGTAGCACCACTTGCGGCTTTCCAGCCATGTTCTGCGGCGAACCTGCCAAAGTCAAAGAAACGGTCTGCGGCAGGCATGGTTTCCAGAATCTTAATGACTTCATCTAAGGTCATTGTGTTCCACTTCCTTTCCCTTTTGTACTCTTATTATATCATGGGGAAGGGGTTTTGTCAACCCCTTTCTTAAAGATTTTTGCTTTCTGCTACGAAATATTTTGCTTCATACTGATTTGCAATAGTCTTGACTTTTGCGCTGTCTGCTTGTGTAGCACAGTAGAAGTTAAACAATGTATGCTTATCGCTTAACTCAATGTAAGAATGGGGAACAGTCCGCAGGTCAAAATCAACAGCGTTTTTATATTCAGTCGGGACAGTCAGTTCAACTTTCCAAAGTTTGTCTTTTCTTGCTTTTTCCTCGCCGTATTTTACAATGAAAACGCCGACAAGGTTACAACCCGCAGTTACTACTACTTTCTGCCACAGAGGAAAATCTGCGACAGTATAAATCAGAACGATGTTATAATAACCGTAGTAGAGGGCGGAAACAATGCTCGCCACCCAAGGACCGGACTTGATGGTTACAATGCTCTTGATGGTAGAAAAAATAACATTGACAATCGAGAGCGCAACAAAGATTAAAAGTAAGTTCATGTTCATAAATATTACCTCTTTTCCTTTACTGTAAATATATTATATCGTATTTTGGGAATTTTGTCAATCGTCAAAATGCACAAAATTCTGCTCCAAAATTTGTGCAACCTACCACTTGACAGATTTAGCCGGCGCCAGCGCCGGGCCGAATTATACCACAAATTTTTGGTTTTGTCAATAGGTAAAAATGCACAAAAAAAAGGGAGAGATTTCTCTCTCCCAATTTTTGCCTTACTCGGCGTCATCGTCCACCACTTCATAGCGGTCGATACCAGCTTTCGGGGTGATGGGCTTCAACTGGACATCACATACGCCCGCACGGATAACAACCGTGCCTTTGGTCATCGCAAAGTCCTCACCATCCAGAACCTCATAACCAGCGTTCGCAAGAGCTTCACGAACCACAGTCATGACCTCGTTCTTCTGGGTGTCCTTGGGGTTAATCTTCTTAGTCTTCTTAGCCATAAAATCATATCCTTTCAGCGTAGGTCGCTACCCAAATTTTTTATTTGTAACAAGGTTTCCCTTGATTACATACTTATTATATCATAGGTTTTAGAGTTTGTCAAGCACTTTTTTTCTTTTCTCGGAAGTTTTTACACTTCCGAGAAATCGAACTCACAACAGGGACAAAGGTTATTCTCCTTGTAATCCTGTTCATAAATCGGCTCGCCACATTCGGGACAGATAATGAACTCTGCACCATCTTCCCGCACGACATCATCAAACACTTGGTCGACGAGTCCTACCAGCTCTTTCCACTTCATTTTCTTTTGTTCTCCTTTCCTTTACTGTACTTGTATTATAACATACTTTGAGAAGTTTGTCAAGAGGTTTGGAGAAGATTTTAATCTTCTCCAACACAACTCTTACAGAAGATATTACCCTCTTCATCGATCATTGCAGAAGGCAGAATCATCGAGCTGTCACAGCACTGACATCTGACAATCATCGGCAGGCCATTGGAGAAAAACCATTCACCGTTAATCTGTCCTCTCGGCATTTCTACGCCAATGTTCTTTTTAATCCATTCTTCGGCAGTCAGCATCTTCTTAGTCATCATAGTATCAATTCCTTTCCTTTACTGTACCTAAAGTATATCATACTTTCTTGCTTTTGTCAAGCGGTTTCCGCAAATTCTTTGAAAGAAGTTTGCGGAATCGCCCAACAGCGCCGGTAAATATTGGTTTTCATTTTCTTGTGCTGTGCAAAGCACTTAGCCATAATTTTTACTTCAATGGTAACATCTTCCAGTCCGGTGTGTTCCTCTTGAAAATCAGGGTTGCCGGAAATGTAAGCAAATACCAGTTCCGCTGAAGTCTGCAAATTGCCTTTTGCGGAAATCCACTTGTGAGCAATCGCCTTTTTGAAATAGGTTTTTTGCTGACAAATAACTTGCGTTGCCATGTGCCAAATGCAATGGATTTTTGTATCATAGGGGAAAAAGAAGCGAACCTCGGATTTAGTCAAATATCTAACAGTTCTGTCAAGACCAGTCTTGTCAAAGTTCGCATTGTAGGCGAAAACATCAGTAATACGATATTTTTCCATCACTTGTCGAACAATACGGCGGATCGTCAAAATCTTAGCCAACTTGCGCTTACCTGCCTTATAATCTTCCCAATACTTAGGAAGTTTCTTAGCATAATAGGCAGTATCCATCAAGGGCTTGTTATAATTGTCAAGGAACATTTCAGCGACCATGTAAGAATGGGTTTCGTAGATACGGCCCTTTTTATCAGCCACCGCAAAACCTACATCATAGGCAAGGGCATCCTCAGTAATGTTTGCCGTTTCAATATCCAGAACAAGGACATACTTGCGGCGTCTGTCAATCTTTTCCATGTTGAACCTCTTTCTGAAATGAAGCGTACCATCGTTTCTTCATCTCTTGTTTATGTACTTATTATAGCACATTATGTGCTTGGTGTCAAGAGGTTTTGCAAACTTTTTTCAGCTTAATCCCCACAATTGCGACTTGTAGTTGAGCCTACTCAATTTGTTTTCTTCCTCTACTTTCTCAAGGTCGCGCGCCCTTGGATTTCTTGGGCTACTCCCTCCTGACATTATCTATTATAGCAGATAGCCACCTATTTGTCTATCATCAAAATGACGAATTCCGGGATAATTTTATTATTATTTTTTGTTTATTCTGCCTATTGACAAAAGTGCCAACCTGTGGTATACTGGAAATAGTGGCCGCACGCGGCCGGCGCAAATTTTATCACTTTTTTATGGTTTTGTCAATAGTGAAAATTGACAAAAAACAGCAGGGTTTTGGTATACCCTGCCGATCTTTCACTTCTCCCAATTTTCAATGACTTCACCAGTCATAGCGTCAATAATGTCAACCGCAAGAACATTATCTGCGTTCATGAGCTTTTGTCCGATGAGATAGGCATTTTCCTGCCCAACAACAGACATCTCATAGAGATAACGCCCCATGTCGCTTGCTTTGTAGTTGTAGTAAATAGCAGAAACAATAAATAGCATTTGATCAGAACCTTTCTCTCTTGATGGTTTTATTATATCACAAAGGACTTAGTTTGTCAAGCCTTGTCCAGAAATTTTTTGAGCCAGTCCGCAGAATAACCACTGAATCCCTGTTCCAGTTTCTGATCAGTTAAAATCTCCTGTTTGTAAGGTGCGGATTTAAATTCTTTACCTTCTCGTAAAAGTCGGATAGAATAGTTTTCTTTGACATCTTCATCTTTTCCATACAGTCTTGCGAATTTGCTTGCGGTTTTAGGGGTCATATAAAAATTATGACACCAACCGTTGAGATATGTAGACTGTCCTTCTACCACTCCAAAGAACTGATAAAGATTGTAACGCCGACCGACCATCAGAGAAACACATTTATAAACAATGTCAACAAGTGCAATCGGCAAGAGCCAAAAACCAATAGCCGTTCGCATGACAATAGTTTCATTCTCATTGGTGATAAAGCACACAATAGCTACCACCAACTGCCAAGCCAGAATGGACAAAAGAACGATTACCAGAGTATTCATTTTATTTACCTCTTTCCTTTATTGTATTTACATTATAGCACAGGCTTTTGATTTTGTCAAGTCTTTTTTATCCGATAGAAAAAGAATTTGTTAGTTAATGCTCTTGCATCATAGTCTACATAGAACCAAACCTGTCCAAATAAATGCAGATTTTTACGCTTTTTCGCAGTTTTCAAAGTCAAATCTACATTCTTTTGTTCAACACCATAAATCCAATAGCGAAAGATTTTGTAAATCCAAATAGGGACAAAAGAAGCTACAATAGCTAATACACACCACGGTTTGATGAATAAATCAATAGCTTCTACATTGTATTCATCATACAAAAAGAATAATAACGAAGCCAAAACATAGCAAGCCAGAAAACCCAAAAGAAACATCTTCATTAGAAAGTCACTCCATTCATAATAAACGCAAAAAGAATAATTTCCAGAGCGAACATTACACAAAGTCCGCCGCACTCCTTTTCAATAGAAGCCACAAACTGGAAAGACAGCAGAGCCGTCAGAATAATAATAGCAATAATCATTTTTCTTTCCTCCTTTATTGTATCTACATTATAACCTATTTCGGGAAGATAGTAAATAGTCAAAATGACCAAATCGCAAGCCAAAAATTTGTGCATTATGCCCCTTGACAAGTTTAGCGCCCACCCGCGGCGCACTCAATTTTACCACAGATTTTCTTTATTGTCAATAGTTATTTTGCACAAAAAAAGTTTGGTAATTTCTTACCAAACTTCTTTCTAAAAATTACCAAACTTCCTTCCACAATTTAGCAATCTCATCATCATAAATGGTATCTGTTCCCATTGTATCAAAGAAGATACAGTAATAACCATTAAGGTCAAATTCAGAAGCATAACCTACTTCAGTAGTCCATACTTCACCATCTTCATCTGTCAATTCAATAGTGTTAGTGTCTTCATCAATGGCTGTCACCTCACCGCACACCACGCGAGTGAAGGCGTTAGTTGGATTACCACATTTTCCCATATCTCTTTCTTCTGTTGTTTCCTGTGCAGGAATGGAAGTGATTTCCTTTTTCACTTCCTTGATGTCCATTCGTATCATCGAAGTGAACAGTGCCATTACCAACAGAGTGATAGTGAACAGAACAAACATCTTCTTGTCTTTCATAATAACATCTCCTCAAAAGATTAAAGTAAATAAGTTCCAAGACTGATAGACCGGATTGGGCATTGTGTTATGAAGTATCACATCTACCCAACTTAAAAGAAACCACGCTAACCAGGCAACACAAGCCACATTGATAACTAACTGTACCTTCTTCATTGTCTTGCTCCTCTCTCTTACTGTACCTCTATTGTACCATACCTGCCTTTAGTTGTCAAGTAGTTTCCTTAATTCTTTTATAATATCTTGCGTTGCGTCAATGCTACTTCTCTGTACCTCTGTGTTCCACATGGCTCTGACTTCTGCGTTATCATCAACCAGTATCATCTCTGCGGCTCTCTTGCTCGGTGCGTACTGCTTAGGCACTCCATAGCTCTGAGCATAGAACTCACTCACCCAAGGCATAAACTCTTCAATCCAAGCTCTCTTCTCCTCTTCACACACACGCTCGAACTCATAGCTTGCGCCCATCGGCAACCAAGTGATGACACCAAAGCTATAACCGAGGTTCATAAGCTGATGGCAGACCATGGCCAGCTCGTTCATGTCAACCAGAGGCCGCAGGTTGATGAAAGAACCCTCACGCTCATTCCGCAGGTTATTCAGCCAATTTTTTTCACCATACAGGTCAGCCACAGTGCCATCCATATCAAAGTAGATCTTCTTCATAATTAAATTCCCCTTTCGGTTATTACCTTTCCTTTTGTACTTTTATTATAACAGATACACCTTAGTTTGTCAATACCTTTTTGAAAAATATTTTTTTGGTAGAAGCTGGAAATGGAATCTCTTTTGTTTTTCCTTCCCTCTTTCTGTATTTATTATACTATAAATAATAAAAGAAGTCAATGGTTATTTTGCACAAATTTCGGGAAAGGAATTTGTATAATATATTTTTTCTTCAGCTCTTGACAAACTTGCCTAAGTGTGCTACACTCTAATCAACGGTCGCAGGCGCCCGATGGAGGGGTATGAACTAAACACTAAGAGACTTTCTGGCAAACCTGTCAATAGACTTTTCTAATATAGATGGGGGTATATTCTGGGAAAAATTTTTTTCAAAAGTAGAAAAGTGATATAACCACCTCAATTCCGTTCGTTCAACCATTTTCAATTCTAAGAACGATTTCAATTTAAAAAACGAATACTTTTTCCCCTTTTTACCTTACCCCACTAATATTTTCCAATAACCCTACCCTTGTCATTAAACCCAAACCACCTGGTACTGGAGTATAATCAAGAGTATCAATATCATAAATTTCAGAATTCGCATCTCCGCACAACTTTCCTTCATCATTTCTATTAATCCCTACATCTAAAAGCAACTGCCGTTTAGCGGTATTAATCATATCTTTCTCAATAAAATTTCTCTTTCCAACCGCACTCACAATTATATCCGCACTTCGGCACAACTCTTTCAAAACATTTGGCGGAGTCTTACTATGACAAATACTCACAGTAGCATTTCTTCCAATAGCTAAAGCCGCCATTGGTTCACCCACAATTCTACTTCTACCAATCATTACCAAATGCTTCCCGCATAAATCTTCACCTAAATAATCCAATAGCATCAGAATTCCCTTTGGAGTTGCAGGAATAAAAGGAGAAGTCCCCTTCAAGTTATCAACATCCATCTTTGCCGGAATTAAATCCACTAATCCCTCCAAGCACAACTGTTCTGGTAAAGGAAGCTGAATAATTAAAGCATCTAAAGTATTACTATTAACTAAGAAAGAAATTTTCTCTCTCAAAGACTCCTGCGAAATTCCCTCATAATATTTAAAAACAGAAGCCTCAATTCCCACTTCCGCGCAATCTTTCATCTTACCTTTAATATAAGCATTTGACGCGGGGTTATCTCCAACTTGCACGATGCCGAACCGCAAGCCCTTTCCCGCACATTTCTTCTTTATCTCTTCCTTCATTCTTTCTGCTATTGTTTTACAATCAATCTTCATTGTTTTTATCCTCCGATATAATTTCTACTCTATAATAAGGAACTTTATAAATTTCTTCATTCTTTTTAATAATCGCATATTTTCCCCACCAAAAACCTTTTTCCACTCCTACCAATTCAAAAACATTACTTATGCGCCAACACCTGCGGCAATCGAGTATCTTTCCACTCAACATAAAATCAATACAAATGCGGCAATCCTCAAACGAGGGCTTCAATTTTACTTTAACCATAAAAATAACCAAAAGAAAGAAATAATAATTATTATTTCTTTAACTTCCTTCCACATTTAGGACAATAGACCGCAGTACAACCCTTATGTAAAGCATCTGCGGTCATGCGGCTCCCGCTCATTACAGCATACTCCTCGCCGCAGAAATCACAATAATCATCTTCATCATACAACATTTCTCTTATGTCTTCTTTTGTGCGGCTTTCCAATTTAAAATGATTATCACAACAAATGAAATGAATAGGACGCTCAAGAGCAGGCTTAATACTTGAATCAAGCTGTTGGTAAAATGCGGCAAGTTCTTCTAATGTGATGTTATCTCTATTGTAATAAAGAACTATAAAATCTGTATCATTATTAATTAATTGCTGTACTTTTTCTATTATTTCTTTATTATTATTTATCATTACGACAACCTCCTTGAAAATAAATACAATCCATATTACATTGACCATCTGCGCCTTCACATGGTTGTACTTTTGTTAAATCTACGCCTTCTTTTAAACAATATTTCTTTGCGGCTTCATATCCAAATACTTCCATTACTCTATTGAATTCATAGATATTGCGCTGAATGATGTAATTATTTATATATTCATTATCATATGGCTTGCGGCTTTCACTATCTGGATTAAATTCCATACTCATACTACCATCTGGGTTATGAGTAATGGGGTGAGTTTTGCGAAAATGTTCCATGTTTGCGGCGAATGGGTCTTTTAATCCTAACTCTTGTTCTGCGTATTTTGAAAATTCTGGCGAAATCTTCATTAAGAAACTTCCAACTGGACCAACTGTTATCATATTATCACACCTTTATTTTTTATCCTATAATAATTATATAAAAATTAAATAGATTTGTCCAGAAGATTGACAGTTCCAAAAAAATTTCGTATAATATGTATATAAGGAGGGATAACTTGAACATTAAATTAGATTATACAATCTTAGATATTGATGAACGAATGAAGATTGTAGAAAATATTTGTGAAGAGAACAAGGATAATCTCACTCCTAAAAATTTAGAAACTTTATCAAATTATTTAATAAATTGTGTTGAGAAAGAAGAAAGAAAAAAGCGAAAAATTTTAACTCAAAATAGAATGGCAACTGTAAACAAAAGAGAAACCAGTTTAGAAGGTTTGGTATCTAAATTTGAAAATGGAGAAGATGGTGTTTACCAACTTTTTAATCCAAGTAGTAAAAATTACTTATTATCACCCTCGGTAAGCATTACAAAGAAGGATATTGAAGAACTTCCTTTTATTAAACAAATAAGAGAAGCAATAGCAAGTTATAAGAAAATAGAAAAGAAAAATTACATCGTATGTCAAGCCATTATTGATTTATCACAAACTCAATATATGGTAAAAGATGCTTATAGACAACCTATTCGTTTAAAAAGTTTTTCAAAGACTGGTCCTTCTGATATAGATTGGGATTTGTTCTTAGACTTTAAAAACTGGGAACACGTGGCGGCGTTCCTTCAAAATTATTCAAAATTAAAAACTAACCTTTGCGAAGATATACAAAAGACAATGTATTGGATTTTAGCTGATTTTGAAAATCTAACAGATGCGGCTTTGGAAGAGAAAGAACCAATGTTGTATGATATTGTAATAATGAAAATTGATGGTTTACAAAATCAGGATATAAGAAAAGCCTTACAAGAGAAATACGGGAAAACTTATTCAATCGAATATATTTCTTCATTATTTAATAATAAGATTCCTAAGTTGATTGCGGATGAAGCTGAAAAGCAGGAATTGATTTGGTATTATACTAATGTCGAAAAAGGAAAATGGAAGAAATGTAATCGTTGCGGGCAAGTTAAGTTATTACACAATAAGTTTTTTTCCAAAAATAATAGTAGTAAAAACGGATTTTATAGTATTTGTAAAGAATGTAGGTGCAGTAAAAAGAAAGGTAGTTGAACTAATGTATATTGTAGATACTAATGTACTAATGTCATTAAATACTTTAGATGGTATTATTGATAAGTTAAAAGAAATTTATATTCCGGTTGAGGTTTTAAGTGAATTAGATAAACATAAAACCGCAGAAGGATTAAAAGGATTTCAAGCAAGACGTGCGATAAGAAATATAAATAAAAATATAGATAAATTACATTTCTTAAATCAATCTCAAGCCTTTTATCATACTTTTAATAAAAATACTACTTATATTGATGACATTATTATTTCTTATTTTCAGACCTACAATTATACGCTTGTCACTAATGACATCGGAATGAAAATTAAAGCCGAGGCTTTAGGTATTCCTTGTATCAACTATTACGAAAATAAAATTCTACCTACTTGTTGCGTAGAAGTAAATATGGACGAAGAAGATTTTGAGATTTTTCAAGAGACAGGTGGAGATTATGAGGTTCCCACAGGTCAATATTTAATAATCAGAGATTTAGAAGATAATTTTTTAAAAGCATATAAATATTTGGGTGAAGGTTTATATGATGACTTAGGTTTAACCGGAATTGGAAATTATTTATTCCAAGTTTCTGCTCTTGATGAATATCAAATGTGCGCGATAAATTCTTTGTATAAAGACAGAATGAGCGTTATTATTGGACCTGCAGGTACAGGTAAGACTCTATTATCTATGGCTTATTGTTTACAAAAGATAAGAGAAGGCGCCAGAGTCCATATTTTTGTCAATCCTGTAAAAACAAGGGGCGCAGAGGAATTAGGATTCTATCCAGGTGATAGAGATGACAAATTACTACAGAATTTTATTGGTAGTATTTTAAGAAATAAGATCGGTGACATAACTGAAGTAGAAAGATTAATTCAAGAGGGAAGTTTAAATTTATATCCCTTTTCTGATATTCGTGGAATAGAAATTGCTAAAGGTGATATAATGTATATCACAGAGGCTCAGAACCTTTCTATTGATTTAATAAAATTGGCTATCCAGCGCTGTGCGGAAGGTAGTAAGATAATTATTGAAGGAGACCCTCAGACACAGGTGGATAAAGAAATTTTCGCAAATGATGGTAGCGGATTAAAAAGAGTTATTGAAGTTTTTACAGGAGAAGAAGACTTCTCTTATATATATCTTCCTAATATTTATCGTTCTAAGTTTGCGGAATTAGCTGAGAAGTTATAAAATTATTTAGGGATAGTCTTCGGACTATCCCTTTTTATTAAAGGAGGAAACTTTTAATGGCTATAGAAGGAGCTAAAGAAAGAAAGTGCAGTAAATGCGGCAAGTTGATGCGTGAAGACCAAAATTTTTATGTATCTCGACGCACAGATTTGTATCCGCCAGATGGTGTAGTAGATGAATGTAAAAAGTGTTTTACTATGCATATTAATATACATGAACCTTCTACTTTTTTAGATTTGTTAGAAAAAATTGATATTCCTTTTATTGAAGCAGAATGGAATATTTTAGTAGATAGATATGGAAATAATCCTAAGACAACTGCCACAGCTATTTTTGGTCGTTATCTTGCTAAAATGAAATTAAAACAATATTGTAAATATCATTTTGCTGACACAGAAAAATTTGTAGAAGAAGAAAAAATTAGAGAATTAAAAGCAAAAGCTGAAAAACTGGCGCAGATTAATAAATATAGAGATGCTCAAGCATCGGGCGCAACTTTGGAAAATTTACAAGAGATTGATTTGAGTAATCTTTCAGAAGAAGAAAAGGCAGAATTGTTCAAGAAACCTGAGGATTTATATGAACCAGAAGAAATTAATACTGATTTTGATGAATTAACAAAAGAAGATAAGCAGTATTTGCTGCAAAAATGGGGTCGTACTTACACAATTCCAGAATGTATCAAATTGGAAAAGCTGTATAATGAAATGATTGAATCTTATGATATTAGGACTGCTTCTCACTTTGATTACTTGTTAAAGATTTGTCGTGTATCATTAAAGATTGACCAGGCTCTTGAGGTTAATGATATTGATGGCTTCCAAAAGATGACTAAAATCTATGACCTATTGATGAAATCTGCAAAATTTACTGCGGCTCAAAATAAAGAGCAAAGCGAAGATTATACTGATGCAGTTGGTATTTTAGTTTCTTTATGTGAGGAACAAGGATTTATTCCTAAATATCACGATGATGAAAGACAAGATATTGTCGATTATACTTTAAAAGATATGAATGAGTATATGAGAAAGTTAGTTATGAATGAAATGAACCTTGGTAATATGATTGAAGTTTATCTACAAAAGATGATTCAAGAGGAAAACAAGGAAGAAGATGAAATGACAGATGACGATGATGTTGTTATTTTGTCTGAAAAGGAACAAGAGCTAATTCAAGATTCTGATTATGAAGAATTTAATAATATGATAGATGAAGAAGTTGAATTAGATGAGGAAATGTTGAAAAAGAGCGGAGATATTACATGAGTATAAATATAAGAAAATATGAATATAGTCCCGCTCTTAAAAAGGTATTAGAAAATACTGAATATAAAATGAGCGATGGGCTTTTAGACGCTTTAAATATTGAACGAAGCAGTCAAAAGATAGGCTTATCTGAAGAACGTATTATAGAGGTTCTACCAATTATAAAACAATATGCGTCTTTTTGGCGTGAATATCCAGATTTATTTATTGATTTTTTATTACCTAAAAATTCTAAATTTAATTTATTCTTTTATCAAAGATTATTCTTGCGCGCAGCGATTCGTCATAAATACTGTTATGCTACATTCCCTCGTGCATTTTCAAAATCATTCTTGGCAGTATTAGTGTTAATGATTAGATGTATCTTGTATCCAGGCGCAAAGTTGTTTATTGTATCTGGTACAAAAGAGCAAGGTGCTTCTATCGCCAAAGAGAAGATTGAGGAATTAATTGAATTGATTCCTGCTTTGAAAAATGAGATTAATTTTAAGAAAACTTTGTTTGGTAAAGATTATGTTAAAGTTGAATTTAAAAATGGTTCTCGTTTGGATGTAGTTGCCGCGAGAAACTCTACTCGTGGTGGCCGTAGACATGGAGGTTTAATAGAAGAAGTTATCTTGGTGGACGGACAAGCATTGAACGAAGTTATTCTTCCTTTGATGAACGTATCACGTCGCGCCAAGAATGGTAAGGTTGATGACAATGAGAGTTTAAACAAATCTCAAATTTATGTTACAACCGCAGGCTATAAAGGAACTTTCAGCTATGACAAGTTATTGCAGCTATTGATTTGGCAAATTGTTCGTCCAGAATCTGCCTTTGTCTTTGGTGGCACTTGGCGTATTCCTGTAATGCACAAATTATTAGATAAGAACTTTGTTACAGACTTGAAATTAGATGGTACTTTCAATGAAACTTCTTTCGCAAGAGAATATGAAAGTGAATGGTCTGGCTCTGTTGAAGACGCTTTCTTTAAACCTGAACTATTTGATAAATATCGTGTATTAAAACAACCTGAATATGAATATAGTGGTAGAACTACTGCTAAAGCATATTATGTTCTTTCTGTTGACGTAGGTCGTATTGGTTGTCAATCTGCGGTTATGGTATTTAAGGTAACGCCGCAGGTTAAAGGACTTGCTATAAAAACTTTGGTTAATCTTTATACTTTTGATGAAGAACACTTCCAGGCGCAAGCATTAAAAATTAAACGACTTTATTATAAATATAATCCTCGTGCTATTGTAATAGATGGTAATGGTTTGGGTGTTGGTTTAATAGATTGTATGGTTGTGCAGACAGTTGATGATGATACAAGAGAGACTTATCCTCCTTTTGGTATTATCAATGACCCAGATGGATTATATAAGAAATTTATTACTGATGATACAGAAAGAGAAGTTGTTTATATTATTAAAGCTAATGCAGAAATCAATACAGAAGCTCATACCAATGTATTGAGTCAGATTAGTTCTGGTAAAGTTAAGTTCTTAATTGATGAGCGTGTGGCAAAAGCTAAATTCTTAGCTACTAAGATTGGCGCAGCGGCTTCTTCTGAACAAAGGGCAAATTATCTAAAACCATTTACTTTAACTTCCATTTTAAGAGAAGAAATGTTGAATTTGAAAGAGCAGAGAGAAGGAAAATATTTAACCTTAGACCCTGTTAATAAAAAGATTAAAAAGGATAAATTCTCTGCTTTTGAATATGGTTTATATTATATTAAGATTTTAGAGGAGTCTGGAAAGAAGAAAAAGCGTGGACGCATTTCTGATTTCATGTTCTTCACTCCAGGGAGGTAATTAAAATGGCGTCAAGTCGTGGCGAATTAAAAATAGAAGATATTTTAAAATTTAATAATATTAAATATATAAGAGAATATATTTTTCCAGATTTAATTAGTACAAGTGGTCGTCCATTGCGCTTCGACTTTGCTGTTTTTGATGATGATGGTAATATTGATTTTCTAATTGAATTTCAAGGAGAACAGCATTATACAAGCGTGGCGCATTTTGGAGGTCAAAAACATCTTCAAATTCAAAAATATAATGATACTAAGAAAAGGGAATATTGCTTGCGAAAGAATATTCCCCTTTTAACAATCCCTTATTGGGATTACGATAATCTTAATTATGATTATATTTTTAATAGAGTTGAAGAGTTAAGATAAGTTGACATCGAGTAAAAAATTTGTTATAATAAATTTAAGGTCAGGAGGTGATTCCGATTAGACAACATTACATCGGTCCAAGTCAACAAGAGCGTGTTAGTTTAAATTTCGCTAAGTGGATTAGAGGAATGGAAGTCGCTCAAGATGCGGTCTTAGAGTTGGACAAATTTAAGAAATCTAAATATAGAAATAGTTATATTAATGAGGAAAGAATAACTCGTGCTTTAGAGGAGCAAGATAAAGATTTCCTAAGAGAGCTGTCTAATTATTTTTATGGAATCAGTGGTATTTATGCGAGATTTGTAAAATATCTTGCAGGTATTTTAACATATGACTGGTACGCTTATCCTTATATGTTGAAAGATGGTTACAGTGTAAAAAATGTTAGAAAAGATATTAACATTGTATTAAATTATTTAGATAATGTCAATATTAAAACCACTTTCTATGATGTGTCTTTAGGAGTAATTTTAAACGGTGCTTTTTATGGATACATGATTAACAACACCGCGAAAACTGTCGGTACTATATTGGAACTGCCAGTAAAGTATTGTCGTTCAAGATATAAGTACAATGGTCTTCCCGCAGTGGAATTCAATGTAAAGTATTTTGATGAACAGTTCGCTAATCCAGAAGAAAAGATGATTGTATTGAATTCTTTTCCAAAAGAATTTATGAAGAACTATATCGCTTATAAAAATGGTACTTTAAAGACTGATAAAAATGATGGTGGCGCGTGGTTCCTATGTGACACTAATTTATCAATGAAGTTTTCTTTATTTACAAACGATATTCCTCTCTTTTCCGCAGTTATTCCGACTATTTTAGATTTAGATGAAGCTAAACAGTTGGATATGAAGAAGACAATGCAAGAATTATTAAAAATCATTATTCAGAAGATGCCGCTGGATAAGAATAGTGAAATGGTTTTTGATTTAGATGAAGCACAAGAGATGCACAACAATGTATGCCGAATGTTAAACAATGCGGTTAATGTTGATGTGCTTACAACTTTTGGTGATATTGATGCTATTGATTTGGATAATTCAACAGCTACATCTAATAAAGACCCATTGGCTAAGGTAGAACGAGGAGTCTTCAATGAAGCAGGTATTTCTCAGATGCTATTTGCTACTGATGGTAATATTGCTCTTGAAAAATCTATTATGAACGATGAGTCTTTAATGTTTTATCTATTGAATCAATACCAACAAAAGATGAATGAAATTATTGAATATACTTTTAAAAAGAAAACTAAGTTTAAAATAAGTTTTCCGCAACTTTCTATTTATAATAGAGAGCGTATGCAAAAAGTATATAAAGAACAGGCAACCGCTGGTTATTCCAAGTTGTTGCCGGCGATTTCTATAGGTATGTCACAAACAGAATTTTTATCTATGAATGAATATGAAAATAATATTTTAGGTTTAAATGAAAAGATGACGCCCGTACAAATCAGTTCAACCCAATCAGCAAAAAATTCATCTAATAATGAGAACAAAACAACCACATCTGGCACCAACGGCGAGGGTAAAGTTGGAGCGCCAGAAAAGGACGATAGTGAAAAGTCTGAAAAGACAATTCAAAATAAAGAAAGTATGTCATAAGGAGTGAAATTAATGCCAAGAAAGATACCTACTAATTTCTCTTTTGAGATTATTAATATTACTCCTGTGAATCCTTACATTTCGGAATGTCAGATAAAGGTTTTCTATACAGGAAAGAATAGAAATGGAAGTTACATTTCCAAACCTGTAGGTGAAAAGATTGCTCAAACTTTACCTCGTTCTCCTATTGTAGCTTATTACAATGAAGAAATTGAGGATTTTGAAGACCATGAACAGGAGTTAATCATTAATAAAAATGGTATAAAAATGGTCACTAAGACTGTACCTTATGGTGCGGTTTCTGAAAATGGTCCGATTGTTTGGCAACAATTTGCTGATGCAGATGGAGTAGTTAGAGAATATCTTGTTTGCAATGGTTATTTGTGGACAGGTCGTTATCCTCAGCTACAAAGTGTTCTGGAACATAATAAAGGACAATCAATGGAATTTTTCCCAGATAGCATCATAGGCGACTGGGCAAAGTTTGATAATGAAGAAGAAGAATTTTTTATATTTAATGAAGCTAATATTTCTGCATTATGTATTTTGGGAGACGATGTAGAGCCTTGTTTTGAAGGCGCGTCAATAGGTGCTCCTAAAGTGCTGTATTCATTAAATAAAAATGATGAATTCGAGAATGAGTTCGCGGCATTTATGCTCGAACTTGACAAGGTTCTGGAAAAAAATCCCGAAGGAGGTAACGCAGGAATGAATGAACCTATTACAGAGCCAGTTGTAACAACTGAGCCTATCGTAGAACCAGTAGTAGAACCTGCTATTACTGAGCCAGTAGTTGAGCCTGTTGTAGAGCCAACAGTAGAACCTACCGTTGAGCCGACTGTAACTGAGCCTACTATTACTGAACCTGCCGAACCAACAGTGGAACCGGCTGTCGAGCCAACAGTTGAGCCAAGTGCTGAACCTGCTGGTCCTTCTGCCGCAGATTTTACAAAGCTACAGAATGATTTTGCTGCTCTACAGGAGAATTTCAATACTCTGCAAACCAGCTATAATGCATTGATTGAAAAGGAAACTGCAAGAGAGAATGAAGCAAAGGATACTGTTTTTGCTAAGTTCGCTGTTTTAGGTGAGGAAGTCTTAAATGATATTAAGGCTAACAAAGATAAATTTAGCGTAGAGGAAATCGAAGATAAACTTTCAGCTATCGCTTTTAGAAAGGGAATTAGCTTTAGTTTGATTTCTGAAGCAGATGGAGTATTGACTCCACAACCTCATACTGCCCCAAGTGAAGATATTCCAGCTTGGTTAAAGGCTGTAGAGGATAGAGAAAACTAAAAATTTTTGAAGGAGGATATAAAATGGCACTTTTAACAAAGAATGGCTATGGTCAGGTCGAGCCTAATCATCTGTCTGCTCAGAGAACAGCTCAGATTTATGCTCAGCTACCTTGCGATGACGCCGTTGAAATTTTAGAGAATGGCTCTTTCTTAAAATATGATTATGCCGCTGGTAAGTGCAGTGTTTCTACCGCCGCTACTACTGGTGAGTTCATGCTTGTTTTTAATGAAATTAAGCTATATGATAACGCAAGACAGGGTTACAAGGATTTCGCTCTAAAGAAGTCTGAAATGGTTGATGGAGTTATTACTCCAAGACTGTTTAAGGTAAATGATGGTGATATTTTCACTACTAACCTTGTTAATGTAACTACTGCTAAGGGTAGCAGAGTTGGTAAGCTACTTGTTCCTACTGTCAGCGAGAATGTTGCTATTCTGACAGAGAAGGCTTCTCCTGCTAATGGCGATGAAGTTTATGTAATCGTTAAGGAGACTACAATGCCTGATGGACAGGAAGCTGTTAAAGTTCAGAAGTTGTACACCAAGCATGATGTTAATGCTGGTGGCTAATCTAAGAAAGGAGATTTGAAATAATGGCTTTAGATAAGAAGAATTGTACTATTCTTGCTAAGAAAGTAGCCAAGGCTCCTAAAAAGGTTGGCGCAACTTTCAGCTATAACGGTAAGAATTACAGCTATGAGGCTCTAAATGAGACTCTTCGTGATGAGTTTAAGGAAATGGCTGGTACTTACAACGCTTATAGACGTAACAAGAATGATATTTTTGAAATTATGCAGGAAGTAATTGATGATGTTCTTCCTAAGAGAGTAATTGAGGCTTATGGAGAATGGGCTGAAATTAAGCAGTACGGACAGGGCAAAACAGCTCAGTTCGTCAAGAGAGCTGGTAAGAAGCGTGCTAAGCAGTTTATTACCAAGGTCGGTCTCGCTGGTATCTATGAAGTCTTTAAGCTGGATAAAGAGTTCTACGAAGTAGAAACAACTGCATACGGCGGAGCTGCTCAGATTGGTCTGGAAGAGTTCTTGGATGGACTAATCGACTTCGCTGATTTACTGGATATTCTGCTTGAGGGTCTTGACGAGTGCGTTTATCGTGAAATCGCTAAGGCTATGAAGTCTGTTGAAAGCCAGCTTCCTGGTGCTAACAAGGCTAATGGCGCAGGTTTTGTTCCGGCAGAATTCGATAAGCTGTTAACAGTTTCTCGTGCTTACGGTGAGCCTGTAATTTATGCTACTCTTGAGTTAGCTACTAAGATTGTTCCTGAAACTAACTGGATTTCTGATGCTGATAAGGTTGCTATGAGAACCCAGGGTTATGTTGGTGTCTATAAGGGATGTAAGGTTATTGTTATGCCTCAGTCTTTTGAAGATGAGGATAACACTGTAAAGGTCTTTGACCCGGCTTACGCTTATATTATCCCTGTTGGTGGTAACGATAAGCCTGTCAAGATTGCCTTTGAGGGTGAAACAATCATTGATGAAGTTAAGAACCGTGACCAGTCTCGTGAGATTCAAGCTTACAAGAAGTTCGGTGTAGCTCTAATGGCTACCAATGATATGTGTGTCTACAAGGACACCAGCCTTGCACATTAATTTAATACAATATTAAATTAAACCTTGTGGGAGAGAGGTAAAACCTCCTTCCCACTTTTTTTATATAATAAAATAAAAGAATAAAAGGAGAAATTGTTATGGATGGTAATAGAAAAGTATCAGTAAGAAGTAGAACAGAAGGTTCTGTTGCTTATAAGTTAGATTCTCTGCGTGTAGCGCGTTCTTGGCCTAAGTCTGGGTCTGTACTTCAAATTAGTATTGATGAACTAAAAGAATTAATGGTTTGTCCCGGTGGAGAATATATTTTAAGAAATTTGGTGATTATAGAAGATGAAGCTGCTCGAATTGAGATCTTAGGAGCAGAAGTTCAGCCTGAATATAATTATACTGAAGATGAAATTAAATATTTGTTATATGAAGCAGAAGATAATGCTTTGTTAGACTGTCTTGATTATGCACCTATTGGTGTTTTAGAGTTAATTAAGGAATTTTCTTTAGAGAAGATGCCTAATACTACCGCTAAGATTAAGGCTATTAATCAGAAGTTAAATATCAATTTAAATAAGATTATTGAAATGATGCGCGACGATGATGATGATGCCGCTAAACAGCCTACTACTAATGGCAGAAGAACTGCCCCAGTTGTACTTCCAGAAAAGAAAGAGAAGTATAAAGTAGTAAGTAAGTAAACAATAGAAAGGAGTAGTGTTATGACCAAGGAAGAAAGAGTAAATGGTACTACTCCATTCCAAACTATTTATGACGCATTTTACAATATCGTTACTGATGATATGTATTTAGAGTGGACTAAAGAGGAGACTGCGGCAGATTTAAAAAATATTTTAATTGCCGCAATCCCTAATTTTGAATTCCCTCGTTTTAAATTATATGATTATGGAAAGATTTCTGAGGAAAGTGAAGAATATCAATTTAATTTTATTCTTACTTTAGAAGAAATTAACATCTTCGCGCAGTTGATGATGATAGAATGGATAAAAAGACAGATTGCTACTGTTGATGTGACTAAGCAAAAATATAGTTCAAAAGATTTTGAATTAACCTCTCAAGCTAATCATTTGTCTAAGCTAATCAGTTTAAAGAATGATTTTAAGACTGATAATAAAGCTGCTCAGCGTTTATATAAACGCAGAAAGACAGATGAAGATGGTTATATTGTAACCAATTATGCAGGACTTGGAGGTAAAGAAAATGCGAACTAAACTTGGAATGGAAATATCTCCAACTGGTGAAAATAAATATAAAAAATTATTGATAAATATGATTTATAAGTTGTTGCCGATTAGAGAAGAAAAAAATGATTGGCAAAATTATTTAAGTTCTTTAATTGAAGAAATTCATGGTTTTGAAGATTTATTTGAAGAAATAGATGAAGTATCTGTAATTCGTATTTTATCTAAACTACAAGGTCTACAAACTTTAGATAAAGAAGAAGACTTTTATCTTTATAGAAAGACAGTTCTTGAATGTACTAATTTAATTAAGTAAGGAGGTTTTATAATGTCTATTGATAATTATGATTTATTTCAAAAAAGATTAAAAACCTCTGCTACTATTCCTTTAAATAAATTAGAGGAAGATAAATTAAAAACTTTTAAGATTGCTTTAGAGAGAAGTTACAATCGAGAGATTGTTGAAAGAAAAGATGGATCTCAAATAAAATGTTTGATTTCTGGTATCAATACTCAACCCAAAATTGAAAAGAAAAGTTTTTCTACTTTGACAGAAAATAACTGCGATGTCGGAGAGGTTTTATATTGGGTTCGTCGAAATTCTCGTTGGATTATAACTGATATGGAAGAAACTGAAAAGAGTATTTTCCAAGGTTATATTAGTCAGGCTCTTTATCATTTAAAATGGTTAGATAAAGAAACTGGAACTATTTATGACGAGTGGGCTTGTACAAAAGGTCCAGAAGAAACCACTATTCCAGATGGAGTTAAACATAATATTAAATATGATAATTTAAACCAATCTTTGTATTTAATGATGCCTAAATATTCTGATGGAATGGATTTATTAGATAGATATTTTGAATTATTTGTAAATGGTAGAAAATGGAAAATCCAATCTACTGATAGATATTCTTATGATAAACTTGTCACTTTGCAATTAGTTGAAAGTTTAATTAATGAAGATACAGATGATACAGAAAATGAAATAGTTGATGGCAAAATCGATATTGATTATTTATTTTCTTGTTCGTTAGATGGAATAGATTCTTTAAAACGTGACCAAGAATCCACATTATTATTTTCTCTTTACAAAAACAAAGAATTATCTACCTTAAAGCCGCAGATTTCAGTAGAAAATTGCCGATATGAAAATGGTAAAATTATTTTTGACTCTGTGGGAGAAGCGCATATTATTTTTAACTATCCTGATATAAATAAAACTTATGAGTACCTTATTACAATTACAGAAGATGAAGTTATTAATGAAGTTGCTTCTATTGTTGGTGAGTCTATTGTAAAAACTATGACTTATAATACATTTGCTTTTGATTATACTTTAAATGGTGAAAAAGTAGAAGTACAAGGTGTTTGGTCTTTTGATAAAAATTATTTTGATGTAATTTCAGAAAGTAATAAGGAGATAAAATTAAAAGTAAAAAATAAAATCGGTTCTACTTCTTTAATTTATAGTTTTACAAAAGAAGAAGAAACTAAAACTATTACTTTTGATATAAAAGTAAAGTCTATTTATGAAAGGAGTTAAAGGAAATGCCCACTATTGATTTGCGAAAACCTCGTCAAGTAAATTTTTTGACTATTCAAAAAGATTATGAGAAAATTCTTGAAAGATTTTTTAGTAATCAAACTTTATTAAAATTATTATATCATAATACTCCAGACTCTTTGGAACAGCCTGATATTGAAGACGACAAAACTTTAACTGAAATCAGCAAAGAAAATATTAGAATTGTTCCTCGTATAAAAATTCCATCAAGAAAAAATTCTTTTATGGTAATTTATTTTGATAATTTTACTCCAAACCAAACCAATCCTAAGTTCATGGATAACAATATTTATATTGAAATTTTATGTCCTAACGAAGATAGTATTATGATAATGGATAATTATATGCTTCGTCCGCATCGTATAATGCACGAAGTGAATGAAATGTTAGATAAAACTAAATTAAATGGTATTGGAGTGGTAAATTTTACAGGAGCAGATTCTATCAATCTTGGAGAATATTATGGTTATAGATTAAGCTATACTGTAATAAATGATGTATAATGAATGTTCCTATTGAAGAATTATTAGTTGCGATAAAAGATAACAATGATGGTTCTATCTGCACTTTCGATACTGAGGCTACTACCTTTAGAAAAGTAATCTTTGACTTTGCTTATGGTTTTTTTAATATAGGCAGTGGTTCTCAATATGGTTTCAAGTCTTATTTAAATCTTGATGCTATTGTTGATAAACAGTTGTTATTATCAATCTCCGGTTGGAGAAAGATAAAGGAAGCCGCGGATGATAGTTATTATGGTTTCTTTAATACTTTAAAGAAGAATGATTGGTTTTCTGATGATTTCTCAGAAGCAGAAATCGAAGCAAGAATGGATTTGATTTATAGAGACACTTTAAGAAAAAAAGTTGATACTATTCTTACTCTGCAAGAACAATTAAGTTCTTCAATTTCTTATTGGGAAACTCATAGTAATTATAAACGAGCAGAAGAGTTTAGAAGTAAAAGAACGCAAGAGTTATTAAAAGCTCAACAAACAGAAAAACTGTATTTAGATTTACTTAGAAAAGAAGATAATTTAACTTCTGATTTACCGGAAGAAACTAAAATGATGTTGAATGATAAAGCATTACGCCAACTTTATTACTCACAAACAGGACAAAACGGTGAAATTCAAGTAGACCAAAATGCATTGAAGATGGAAGTAAGGAAGATATTAAATAATCCTTTGGTTCAAGATTGGGCGTGGATTAGTCAGCAATTTATGAATGATTTAGAAGCTAATAATACTTGTTATGTGACTTCATATAACTTGAACGCAGATACTTTATTTATAAAAAATACAAATCAAGCCTATGGTTGTAATATTATTGATATGGCTAAAATAGTAGGTTTTTGTTCTTTTAGATTATATCAAAATTTAAGAAAAAATCCAGAGAACTTATTAAATCTAATAGGAGCTGATGCTCCTCAAACCGTCCGCGAAGCTATTACAAAAACAGGTAAAGGTTCTACTACTCTTGATATGTTTACTACAGTTTTAGGTACTAACCCCAATATTCAAGGTGAGCGACATACCGCTCTTTATGATACTCAGTTACTTGCTGACGCTCTTGTAAACTTTTTACAAAAGGAGTTGAAACAGAAATGAGTATTGATAAACTGACCTTGATTATTGGAGCAGATTTGGTAATACCTGAGACGCCGGTCAAAATCCATCAACCCACTATCAATGAAATTGCATTAATAGGTGAAGAAAGGTTTTTTTATTCACTTAATGGGTTTACAATTAACATTGATAGAATAAAAAGAACAATAGAGGAAAAAACAGAAGATGAAGAAAAAGCTAAAGTATTGATAAGCAATATAGATGAATATATTGTTTTATTACAATACTTACAGTCTGACGAAGGTTTAAGAATAAATTTTGAAAACCTCTGTAACTTACTTCTTATAAACTATGAAATCCAATTACTACATGGCAATTTATTTATGAGAAGTTTAGACGAACAGCAATTTCCGAGTTTTCAATGTGATTTGAATTTCTTTTTAAAATTTAAAGACACGGTACAACAAATTTTTAAGTTGAATAAAATCACTGAACAATCTTCTCTCAATCCCAAAGGCAAACTTGCAGAAAAAATAGCTTCAAAAATGCAACAAACTCGCGCCAAGATTGAGAAAATGAACGGCACAAAAGAAATAGATATTTTAAGTCATTATGTATCTATTTTAAGCATTGGTACTAATGCTTTAAATATTAGTACAATTAAAGATTTAACAATTTATCAATTATATGACCAACTTGAACGCTATAATTTATATAGTCAATATGAAAATAGTTTACAAGCCGCGTTGGCTGGCGCGAAGGTCGATATAGTAGATTGGTTAAAGAAAATATAAATAGGAGGTAAAACTTTAATGAAATTTGGTATTCGTGAAGCAGTAGACGTAGTATTTAAGGCTCTTGCTCCTGTTACTATTGGTTCTACAACTTTCGCTAAAGGCGAGCCAGTACTATATTTTGATAGTTTAAAAACTTCTACAACTGAAGGTACAGCTACTACTGTATACGCTCAGGGTGGTAGAGGAAATCCTCGTCTGATTGCATGGGAAGGCGATAAGGCTATTACCTTTAGCTTTGAAGACGCTCTGATTTCTGCCGAGGGTATGGCTATTCTAACTGGTGCTGGTCTATTAGAGGCAGGTAGCGATAATAAGGTTCGTGTCCATCAGAAGGCTACTGTAACTGGTACTATCGAATCTAAGAAGGTTACTGTTGTACTTACAGATGCAATACCTGCTAATGGTACTCTGGTAAATGAGGATATTTTTGGTTTTATTCTTGATAGCAATGAAGAGATTTCTGAAAGATTAGGTGCTGGTACTGGTAACGCAGCTTCTGTTAAGTTCGCTAATGAAACTGAGGCAACTGGTACTGTTACAGTTCTTGTTGACTATTATGTTGATATGGCCGCTGGCGCTAAGGAAATTACTATTACCGCCGATCAGTTTGCAGGTTATTTCTACATTGAGGGCGACACTCTATTCCGTCGTCAGGCTGATGGCGTTGACCTTCCTGCTCAGCTGGTAATTCCTAACGCTAAGATTCAGACAAACTTCACATTCACAATGGCTCCTTCTGGAGACCCATCTACCTTTACTTTCACTGCGGACGCGTTCCCTGGTAAGGTTAAGGGTAACAAGACTAATAAGGTTCTGTATGCTCTTCAGATTATCGAAGACCCAGGCGAATAATTTAGTCTAAAGTAAATATAGTATGGGTAGTGTAGTATATTAACTATGCTACACTACCCTTTCTTTTATTTTATTATATGAAAAAGGAGACAAAGGATATATGAAATTAGATAATATCAATTTAGATATAGAAACCGCAGAAATTATGATTGGTGGAGAAAAAATTCATATTAAGAGCTATTTACCAACTGCGGGGAAAATGGATTTAGTTGATGCTTTAAAGATGGAAGTTCTAAATGAACCGATTATTAATCAACCTAAATTAGATGCTTTATTAAATATTTTTATTGTTATAAATTATACAGATATTGAGATTGAAAATCGAGATATTGATAATCTTTTGAGAGTTTATGATTATTTAGAGTATAATGGTATTATTGATGCTATTCTACAAAAGATTCCTAAAGTTGAACTTGATGCTTTGATTGGTTATGTGAAAGATACCGTTGAAGATTTTAATAGATATAAGGTTTCTGGTGCAGGAACTATGGAGAGTTTGGTAGCTAATCTACCAACATTAATGGAGAGTATAAATGTTTTAAAGGAAGAGTTAAAGGATGAAGATCTGGAGGTTGCCCGCACTCTTTACAATAAATTAGAACATTAATTATAAGCCTGCTATTGAATTATAATAGCAGGCTTTTCTTTTTTATATTTTTAGAAGGGAGGAGTTAAATAATGGCTGGACAAGTAAATATTGGTGTTAATCTTGATTTTACTGCTCAAAATTTAGCACAAATACAAAAGCAATTAAGCAGTACTTTAGATGCTATTGAACAAAATGGTGTAAAATTAGGATTAAGTCCAGAAACTATCTCTCAAATGAAAGCAGAAGTTTCAAAGCTATCTGAGTCTATCGTAAAGAACTTTAATAATACTACTGGTAAGATTAATTTCGATAAGGTCAGAGTAGATTTGGAAAATGCTGGCGTGTCTGCCGCGGGTTTGGGTGCAAAACTACAAACAGTAGGAGTTAATGGACAATCAGCTTTTAACTCTATTACTAAATCTGCTTACACATTTGAAGCAAAAATAAAAAACACAGAAAGTTTACTTTATAAATTTTCTCAAACTTTAAATAATACAATTAAATGGAACATTTCAAGTTCTATTGTAAACCAGTTTTCTGGAGAAATTCAAAGAGCCGTTTATTTCACAAAAGATTTAGATAAATCATTAAATAATATTCGTATTGTAAGTGGTGCTTCTAAAGATGAAATGGCTAATTTTGCTATTGAAGCTAATAATGCGGCAAAGGCATTAAAGACTTCAACAGTAGAATATTCAGACGCAGCGTTGGTATATTTCCAGCAAGGTCTTGCCGCGGATGATGTTAAAAAAATGACAGAAGCAACTGTCATGGGTGCTAATATCGCGGGTGAATCTACAGAAGAAATGTCTAATTTGCTGACATCTACTATGAATGGTTATAAAATGTCTGCTGATGAAGCTCTTGATGTTACAGATAAATTATCAGCTGTAGGTGCTACAACAGCCGCAGACTTCTATGAATTGGCTACTGGTATGTCTAAAGTGGCATCAATGGCTAATGCTGCGGGTATTGATATTGACAAATTAAATGCTCAATTAGCGACTATTGTTTCTGTTACTAAAGAAGCTCCAGAATCAGTTGGTACTTCTTTAAAGACTATTTATGGTCGTATGTTAGCGTTCCAGAATAATGCTACTGATTTAATGGAAGATGATGATGGCGAACTGTTCGGCGCTCCTTCTGTTGAATCTGCTCTTGAGAAATTTAGTAAGGCAACAAATACAGAAATTTCTTTATTTGAAACTACTAAAGATGGTACTAAGGTTATGCGTAATCTGGGTACTGTTATTGATGAAATTGGTGATGCTTGGCAGAAAACTGATAACCAGGCTGTAAAGTTTGGTCTATCTACTGCATTGGCTGGTTCAAGACAACAAAACCGTTTAGTTGCTCTATTCGATTCTTGGGATGACTATAAAGAGGCAGTAACAACCTCTTTAAATGCTGAGGGAACTACTTTAAAACAAAATGAAGTTTATATGGATTCTTATGCGGCTCATGCTAAGAATTTACAGGCTTCTATGGAATCTCTATATATGGAATTGTTTAATTCCGATGACATGATTGGAATTGTCGATGCCATTAACGAGATTGTAAAAGGATTAACCACTATAGTTGATTTATTAGGTGGATTACCTGGTGTTCTTGGTGTTATTAGTGGTTTAATGACTAAAACCGTATTTTCTAAGCAATTATCTGGTTTAGCTTCTAATCTGGCTAACAAAAAGATTGCAGAGAAATTCCAAGGTGCTGATTCTGCTGGTGTACGTCAAGACGGCCGCAACAGTAGTGATTATAGAAAAGACGAAACTAAATATAAAGATAAACTTCAAACTGTTTCTACTGTTTTTAAGGGAGAAGATTTTGAATCTGTCAGAAAAATGACAGAAGAGTTATTAAAACAAAAGAAACAAATAGAAGAAGTTCGTGCGAGTGCAAATCTATTAAATGAGGCTTATAAGCGTACTAATTCTGCTATTACTAACAGTAGTGCTTCTAAGGGTGTCTTTAAGTCTTTACAAGCAGATGCTGAAGGAAATGTAATAGCTACTGATAGATTAAACAAAAAACTACAAGAGTTTAAAACTACTTATAGTGCTAATTTAACAGATACCGCTGCGGAAGAACTTCAAGATTTAGAATATAATTTAAATAATTCTGATATTAAGTTACAAGATTTCATTGGTCAGTTTAAGGCTTTAATTAGTACAATGGCTAATGCTAAAGCGCAAAATGATTTAGGTCTTGATACTAACTTTGATGAATTAACACAACAATTAAATCAATTAGAAGTGGGTTATGAGCAAAACGCTCAAGTTCTAAATGAAACTTTAGACCCGATGACAGAGTATGCAAATAAAATCAATAATATCAGAAATGGTATTTCTGGTGCTATTCCTGTATTAACTACTTTATTCTCTGCTCTTGGTGATGATAGTAAATCTGCCGGAGAAAAGGCTCTAAGTGTATTAACTGCTTTAGGAACAGCTTTAACTTTCCAGATGGATACTATTATTGCGACAACTACTGCTAAAATGTCTGAAATTGCTGTTACAGATTTGCAGACTGCAAGTGAACAGGGTGGTATTGCTGCTAAGTTAGCAAGTGCCGCGGCAGAGGCTTCTGGAACAAAAGCAACAATTTTAAGTACAGCAGCTAAGGTGGCTGCGACAGTAGCGAATGGTGGTTTAACTGCTTCATTCTATGCTCTTGCTTCTGGTATTTGGGCAGCTTTGGCTCCTATTTTACCATTTGTAGCAGCTATTGGTGGTATTGTTGCTGTTGGTTATGGCGTTGTAAAGTTATTTGATGCTTTAGTGGTGACCGAAAAGGAGTTACAAGAACAGTCTCAAGAAGCAAATGATGCTTTAACAGAAGTTCAAAATACAATTTCTGATTTGGAATCTAATTTGAAGTCTTTAAACGATCAGATTAATGAATTAGATCCAATTACCGATGCTGACGAAATAGCTGATTTGGAAAGACAAGTATCTTTAACAGAAGCACAACTTGCTGCTGAAAAAGAACTTGAAAAAGTCAGAGCAAAAGAAGCTAATCAAGCACAGTATGATTATTTAAAAGAGGCTTATGATACTCCTGATAATTCTATTTATAATAGTGAAACTGGCGGTTATGATTATAAAACAGACCAAGAAGTTTATAAAGATAAGATAAATGAAAGACAATCTATCGGTAAAGAATTAAAAGATAAATTTGATATCCAAGACATTTCTGAAATTGACCAAGTGATAGCTACAAAAAAAGCGGATTTGGAAAAAGCTATTGCTGATGGAGATGGCAAATTAAAGAAAAGTTTAAAAGAAGATATTAAAGAACTTGAAAATTACTCAGATAGATATGAAACTTTAACAAATGAATTAGCTGAAGAAACTAATAATATATTATCAGAAGTTGGAAAAGTTGATTTAAGCCAGTTAGATAAAAATAATGAAGCTGATAAACAGATTATTAAATTTATTGATTCTTTAAAGGCTACAGCTGAACAAGGACTGTTAGAGTTAAATCCTTCTGATTTTATTGAGCGTTTGTTTGATGAATCTGATTTAACTTCTATCATGGATAAACTTTCTTCTGGCGGAGATATTTCTGATATTTTAAGTAAATATGAAGATACTTTCTCTGCTCTTGGAATAACAACAGAAGAAATGACAGATTATCTACAAGATTATGCAGACGCAATGCAAGAATCTGGGACTGTTGTAGATGATGCTCAAAGTCAATATGACAGATTAGTTAATAATATTAATCTATTATCTAAGTCTTATCAAGATGGCGAAACTAATTTAGATGATTATACTTCTGGAGTTTATAAGAATTTAGAAGGTTTAGCTCAATTAGCTGACAAAACTGGTGAAATAAAAGGCGATTTTAGTGGAACTGTCAATGAATTTGTTGGCGACCTTGGCGAGGCTCTTGGTTCTTTAAATGACCAATATAATTCTGGTGCATTAAGCATTGACGATTATATTGAAAGTGCGAAAAATCAAGTTAAGCAATTATTAGAATTAAAAGAAGTCTTCCCTGAAATCGGCGATGAAATTGATGCTCTGTTAAATAAGAACTTTGATATGGACGGTATCACTGGCTTGTTAGATATGGACGAGTTAGTTGATGGTTGGTCAAATACTCAAGATGTTATTTCTCAGGTTACTGCCGAATTTGAAAATTTGGCAAGCGTTCAAGAGTTAGTTGCTGATGGATTTAAAATTTCCGCAGAAGCAGCTTCTGAATTGGCTGATATGTATCCTCAGTTGCTTGAAAATGCACAAACAACTGCCGATGGTCAAATTCTACTTGATGAAGAAGTTTATAATAACTTTATAAATTCTCGTCAAGGAATGTTAGCCGCTGATATTGATAGTCAGATTGCTCAGTTAGAAGCTAAGAAAGCCGCACTTGAAGCTGCTAAGGCTCAAGCGCAAGCAGAACTTGAATTAGCTAATGCTGTTGCTTCTGGCGAAGTTGATATTGAAAATGCTAAAGCGCAGATGCTATCAACTGCTGAACAAAACTTAACTCAATATTTAATTGATTTAGGTGTAAGTGAAGTAGATGCTCAAAGAGCAGCCGCTGAAGCAAAGGCTGGTAATATACAAGAGTATAATCGTATTGTTGGCGATGTAGCAGATGATACAGCTAATAACTTAGCAAATGCTATGGTAGCTGCCGCTAATGCTACAAGAAGTAATGTTCAAGGCATGGTTTCAAGTCTTGATGCTCTTGGTAAACAATCTGCCAGCGTTGCTACACAGATTGGTAATATGGGTAGTGGTAAGACTACTTATTCTGGTCCAGTCGCTGTAGGTGGAGGTTCTGCTGGTGGCGCGAGCTTCAGTGCTTCAACTTCTTCTGGTAATTTTAAAGGAGTAACCGCTACTGCAATAAAAGCTGCGGCTCCTGAAATGCAATCATGGACTGACCGTTTAAATATGGATTTGAGTGGCTATACTCAAGGAATCGCTCAAATCAACGCCCAAATTTCTGTTTTACAAGGTTTAAAAAACAGAAACGCCAATAAGAACTACAATAAGAATGGTGGTTCTGGTGGTAAAGGAGGAAAAGGTGGAAAAGGAGGCGGTGGTGGAGGCTCTGGCTCTGATACCGAAGAATACATTGTTGAACTTGATAAACTTAAAAAAGCAATGCAGGCTTTGGCTGATGTTCAACAAGAGATTGAAAAGAATGATACAGAGTTAGACGCTGCTGAAACTTCGCAAGAGAAATATGATTTATTAGGTAAAAAAATTGAATTATATGACAAGGAAAGAGTCGCTCTTCATAATTTAGCTGATGCTCGTAGAGCAGTTATAAAAACTAATGTTGAAGAGTTACGTTCTAAGGGATTCAAAGTCGATTATGACCCTAAAAATCATAAGTTAGAAATTAAAAATGAAGAACATATTAATCAGTTAAAAGGTAAAGATACTGAAGCTACTAATGAGTTAAGAAAAGAAATGGAAAAACTCATTAGTACAACAGAAGATTTAAATGATGCTAACAAAGATACATCTCAATCTTGGTGGGAAAATTATTATGAACAGAAAGATTTATTAAAAGAACGTCTTGATACAGAGATTGAAATGTATAAAGAACAGCTTGAAAATGAGCGCCGTATCAGAAATGTAAGTGTCCAAGATATTAAAGACTCTTATAATGATATGATTAACGCTTTAAAGAAAGCATATAATACAGGAGTTATTACCTCAGAAGAGTTCTGGGATAAACTTGTCGAAATTGGTAAAGATAAAATGTCTGCAATTCGACAAGATATTGAAAATACCATTGAGCACGCCAAGTTAATTGGTCGTATGTCACCTGAACAAGAAGCCGCACAATGGGTTGCTTATCGTGGTCAAGTTAATGAAATGATGGCTCTTGGTCAGATTGGTGATTATGATGATTATATTAGTGAACTGGAAGACATTTATGAAAAAATTGACAGTTCGCTAAAAGAAGTGTATAATAATAGTATAAAGAACCAACAGCACGCTATTAATATGTTGGCTAAAACTGCTGGCACAGAAGAAAAGCAAATTGCGATTTATCGCAATATGATGGAAGAAACTTATAATGAAGCCCAGCGTTTAAGAGCTAAAAACTATGAAGCAAATAAAGAAACTATACAAGAGTTAGAAGAACAATGGTATAGTTATTATGAAAGTATTCTTGAAATTCAGAAACAAATGAAGGAATCTACTGTTAGTGCGGTAGTTTCTGTAATTGATGATAGAATTGAAGAATTAGAAGAACAAAAAGAAGCATTATCTACTCTTGGCGAACTTGATAATATGCTTGTAGATTTGAAGTCTGAATTATTAAGCGCAGATGAAGATGATAAAGCATTAATCCAAGAAAAAATAGATTATCTTGAAGAGCAAAGAGACATTTATGCTTCATTAACAGACGCCGAAGAAAAGCGTCTAAAAATGCAAGAAATTGAAAAGGCTTTAGCTGATATTACTTTAAAACAGTTAGAGCGTAAAGTAGAACTTGCTAAGAATAATTTAGTTCAAAGAGTTTGGTACGAAGATAAGGGTTGGGTTTGGGAAGCTGACCAAAGTGCCATTTCTGAAGCAGAAAAAGAACTAAATGATTTCAAAAACGAAATGGACCAAACCGATATTGATAATGAAATTGACAGACTTGAAAAATATAAAGAAAAATGGGAAAATATTGCCGATGATTATGAAACTGAACAAAATAAGTTAATTGCATTACAAGAACTCGGAGCTGATTGGGAAGCAAAAATACTTGACCAAAGATTAGATGTTTTAGAAACATTTAAGGATGGTTATATTGATGTTCTTGACCAGTTAAATAGCGGTATGCAGTTCCCCGAATATACCGTAGAAAAAGGTTCAGATGATATTTTTGGTGGAAATACTGGTCATGTATATGACTTAGAAGCTAAATATTATGGATATGATGGTAAGGGATATAATGCTTCTATTGACTATTCTCAAGCCATTATGGATGCTAAAAAGCGTAATGCTTCTGAGGAAGAAATTCTTGAATTAAAGAGAGTCCGTAATCTAAAGATTAAGGGCGAAAAAATGACCCAGTATTATGATGCTCTTGATGATTTTACTGAAAGAGAAAAAGAATTATTAGCACAACAATCAGCAAATGTTGCTGAAAATGCTACTTCAACAGGAACAAGTATTGCTTCTACAATACAAAACTTACAAGCCTTAGATAACCAGTGGACATCTACACTTGATTTGACAGACCCATTAAAGACTTATCAAACTCAATTAGATGAGTTGTATGAAGCAGAGCAGAAGAATTATAAAGACAGATTAGAAGCCGCAGAAAAATTTGTTAAAGAATATAATGCGACAATGGCTAAGATGGCTTCTACAGCCAGTGGTGGAATTCAGATTTCTGGAGGAACCTCTACTGGAGGTAGTGGTGGTAAGAAAACTTCTTCTGGAGGAAAGGTTGGAGCCACTATTGGAGCTGCGATTGGTAGTGTAGGTGGAGTAATTGGCTCTACTATTGGTGGTATTATTGGTGGAGTGATTGGTTCTGCTACAAATAAAAAAGGTTCTACAAGTAAAAAAACTTCAAGTTCAACTAAAAAGAAAAAGTACGCTTCTGGTGGCGTAAATGATTATACAGGAGACGCCGCACTTCATGGAACTCCAAATCATGTTGAAACCGTTTTTAATGCAGAAGATGGTAAAAAGCTATATGATTTAGTACATAATACTAAAGATTTAGCTGATACTATTGCGGAAGATATGGTTCCATATATTCCAAGTCTGTTTGAAAATATTGGTGAAATTGGATTTAATCCAAGAAATATGATGATGCCTACTATTCCTAAGGTTGAACCGCAGACTATTGAAAATGATGAAAGTACAACATTTAGTAATTGCAAATTCGAGATTAAGACTGACGCAAATAATTTCGAAGCATTAGTAAATGATATGGAAGTTAAGATTAAAAATAGATAAATTATAGGGAGGAGTTAAACCTCCTCCCTTAATTAAAGAATGGGGTGAAAATAAATGATTACTCAACCAATGAGTGTCTATCCTAATAATAATGCAATAGATGGAACTTTAAATAATACTTTTGAAATGGAAATTAAAACTTCTGGTGATACTGTAATTGGTTATCAGTTACAGATAACAAAAGTAAATTCTAATACTATTGTTTATAATGGCTTTGGTACAAGTACAGTTTGGATAGACCCTATATACAATGGTGAATTTTTAAGAATAAATGTCCCTGCTAATACTTTCACTAATGGTGAAGATTATAACTGGTGTATAAAACTATATTCTCCATCTGCTACTATGCCTGTTGCTAATGGTGTTACTCAATCAGGTTCTACTACAACCTCAATAAAATTAAGACAACATAATGGTATAGAAAAATATATGCAATTAAAAATTGGAAGTGAAATAAGAGAAATAAGTTCTTATGATTCTTCTACTGGTATAGCAGTTGTTTCTTCGGCTTTTTCTTCAGCGCCTGCCGCAGGAGTAGCTTATAATATTATTACCAGTTTCATAAAAACAATGACTTATTCTTTTAAAGGTAGGGCTACTCCCATTGTTAATATTACTGCTCCTGATAATGATGGAAAAGTTATAACAAGTTTTAGTTATAATTTTGTTGGCAATTACGAACAAAGTAATAATGTGCTAATGAAATATTTTATTTTTAACATTTATAATGCTAAAGGAGAATTAGTAAATTCAAGCGGACAAGTATACTCAAAAAAAATTGCTTATTATGTAGAAGAATTAAGTAATGATGTGACTATTAATCCTTATACTGTTGAGTTAATAGTTAATAACCAAGACGACATAACAGTAAAAACTTCTAAAACTTTTTCTATTCAATATGTCCCTCTTGAAATTCAATTCCCGCCTACTATTAGATATGATGAAGATATATCCGCGGCTATTATTGAATGGCAACAACAATTACAGAGTTTCGGTGTAGTAGATGGTGCTGTTACTTATGAAAAAAATGCTTATAATGATTTTCATAGTGTAGTTTTGAATAATGATACTTCTATTACCTACAATGCTATAAATAATAAAGAAATGAATTTATCAGAAAAATCTACTATATTATTTAGTACAGTTTTAGATTCTGATAAACAAGGGAAAATTATTGAGATTACTTTGAGTAATGGTGATTTAATTTATATTACTCTTGAAGGATTTGTATTTTATATTAATAGGAAAAGTAATAATAAATTATTAAAGAAAGAAATTTATAATATTTTTGAAACAGATTTAAGTTGTTTTCAAGCAAATAATACAGTTCTTCCAAATGCTGGATATTACTTATATTCTAATGAGATTTGGCCTGCTGACTCTGAGGGTAAATATTATATTATAAATGGTTCAGACGCTTTAACTACAAAACATTTTAAAATTAGTATTATTCCAGATAATATTACTGATAGAGGTTATGAAACAGGTATTTATTTTGACGAAGTATCTGATTTAGATACTTTAGGAGATTAAAGGAGGTTAGAGAATGAGTATAGTAAAAGTTCAACTCTATCCTAAACAAAAAGCTGATTATTTGGTTATAGACGAAAGCAAAATAAAAGAAGAGTTTCTATTAAAAAATAATAATATAGATGCTGATACTGGAAAAGGGCAGAATATTTTTGCCCCTTCCTTTAATCCAGATTGGTCTGCTTCTTTTTTAAATGCGCCAAGAATAATATTACAATTTGAAAATTCAGTAGATTCTTCTATGTTACCAGAAATTTCAGAAGAAATTTTAGGTTTTAATGTGTTTAGAAGAGAGTTTAGGTTGAGCGCAAATGGTACAAAAGAAACTGTAGATTACAGTAAAGTAGGATTTTTAAGTAAAGATGCGGTTGGTATTATTGATTATTTAATTAAAAATAATGCTTATTATCAATGGGTATTAGTTCCTGTAACTGAATCTCATCTTGGTAAACAATCTGTCACCACAGATGACTTAGAAGATGCGCGAGTTAATTTTGAAACTTGGAGTGTAATCTTCTTAAAAGAAGGAACTGATACTAATGGAGATACTACTTATGCCGCAGACAATATCTTTATTTTTAGATGTAATTTACAACCAGGAAGTTTAGTTCAGAATATTGATAAAACGCAATTTGATAATTATACTCGTTATCCTAAATTTTCAGTTGGTGCTAAAAATTATATTAGTGGCGATTTAAGTTGTCTATTGAGTGATATTGGTTATAGAGAAAATGAAACAGAAGATGAAGAAGCATTTAGAAATTCTCAAGGAACAGGTTATGTTTATTACGAAGAACCAGTTTATAAATGGGAAAAATGGAATGAATGTATTGCTTCTGGTAAAGATTGCATTATAAAAGATGATAAAGGACATATTTTTTATGGACAGATTATTAGTAATACTGGAACTCCTTTAGGAACAATGAAAGATCCTCCGACTACTATTTCTTTTTCTTTTGTTGAAAATGATACTATTGATGGTAAATTGATTTATGATGAAATCGTCGGCAGTATTTAAGGAGGAGAAGATATGAGTAAGATTATTTATTTAAATAATTTAATAAAAAATAGTAATTTTTCTTCTACTTCAGATTGGACGAATAATAATAGTCTTTTTTCAGTATCGAATCATGTAGCTTCTATTACAGCAAAAAGTCAATATGGAGGATTATTACAAACAGTAAAATATAATATCGGGCATATTTATTATTTTAGAATGGATAACAAAACTTCTACAGGCACTCCTTATTTTGGATTTCATAGAATATTAGGATATGATATTTTCGCTTTCATGGGAGACGGAAGTAATAGTTGGAGAACAGATAGTATAATTTTCCCTTGTCCTTCTAAAGTAGATTCAACTTTCGGTTTACATTTATCTGACAGTGCTTCTTCTGGTTGGCAAACTTTTAATTGTAGGAATATTTTATTAATAGATTTAACTGCTTGTTTTGGTTTTGGAAATGAACCTAACCAAGCATGGTGTGATGCTAATATTCCTTATTTCGTATCAGAAATGAAATTTTCTTTTCCCGACACAACAGAAAAAACTACAAATTTTGTTGATGTATATAATACTGATTACATTTCGATAGTAAAGGCTTCTGTAATTAAACCTAAATTCAAAATAGAATTATTAGACCTATATGAAAATACAATAGGTGAAATAACCAAAGATATAAGTGCTGATAACTCTGGAAGTATTTCAATAAATTATCAACAAGGCGTCCGCCGCAGTTGTAGTTTTACTTTATCAGATACTTTTGGTAAATATCGTCCTATGTCAAACGATAATATCTTTGGATTTAATACAAAATTTAAAATTTATGTTGGTTTAGAAAATATTCAAACTGGAGAAACTTATTGGTTTAGCCAAGGAATCTTTTATACAACAAATCCAACTTCATCTCATGCAAACTCAAATAAAACTGTAACTGTAAATGGTGTAGATAAATTTGGTATTTTTACAAGTGATACTGGATATAATCAATTAGAAGGAACCTATATTGTTCCTGCTAAAAGTAAACTTTATGCTGTTGTTAAAGATATTTTAAGTTTAGAATTAGGTAATGGATATATGATTGACCCTAAAGAGCCGCATATTGATGCTGAATTTATTGATTATGAATTACCTTATGATATTAAGAAATCACCTGGGTCTTACATGGGAGATATTTTAATAGAGTTAGGTAATGTGCTTGGCGCGGATATTTTTTATGATACAAATGGCATTTTAAATATTACCAGCGGCACAACCGATATTACTTATTCAAAGCAAAGCAGTATTTGGGATTTTTCTGATGTTTTACCAGAATATTCTAATGGTTCAGTTTCTTTAAATACAATAGACGCAATTAATATTGTTAAAGTAGTTGGAAATCAAGTTAATGATAGTGAAATCTATATTGGAAATGCGGAAAATCACAACCCTTTATCTCCAACTGCTATTGAGAAAATTGGACGAAAGATTTATTATGAAGAAAGTGCCAATTTACCTAATCAAGCAAGAGCAGATGAATACGCTAAATATGTATTAAATTCTAAATCTATTATTCAAACTGCTATTGGTTTTAGTTCAACCCTAATTCCGCACTTAGATGTTAATAGAGTTATTACAATTACAGATGATTATTATAAATATGAACAAGAGAGATTTATTATTCAATCTATTACTATGCCTCTTGATTCAAAAACTTTGATGTCAATTAGTTGTAATAATATTGCGTCTTTGCCTTATTATGATTTGAGAAACGGAGGTTAAACAATGTCATCTTTAAGTGAAAAATTGATTAAAATTATAGATGAAAGAATAGAGAAGAAATTAGCCCAAACAAATTTTGTCACTAAATATGTTGGCATTGTAGTTGGTGTTTCTTCTGATAATGCGACTATTACAGTTACTATTGCAGGATATGATACTCGTTTTACTTTTCCTAATAAAACAGGAGAGGCATTATCAATCGGTGATGGAGTAAAAATTGAATGTAATAATGGACAACTAACTGGTGGTTATATTTCCGAAAAGTTTGGTAAAAGTACCATACTAACAAGAGCAAGAAATATTTATATTGAAAATCGAGAGCCAACTGCCGCAGATGGGCAGAATGGTGATGTATGGATTTATTATCAGACTTAAAGGAGGATATGTATGGCAACTTATAACATAGCGACTGGAACAGTTGACCCTAAAAAATTAAAAGCTGGAGATATTATTAATTGTCCTTATTCTGGAAGTGCTAAAAGTATAGCACTTCCAGAAGGCACTTATATATTAGAGGTTTGGGGAGCCAGAGGAGGTTATCGTTCTGATGTAACCTATGCTGGTAAAGGCGGATATGCGAAAGGTACTTTAACTTTAACCGCTAAATCAACTACTCTTTATTTACTTGCAGGAGGTGCTGGCGGCAATAGTACAACCAATGCTGGTGCTGTTGTTGCAGGTGGTTTTAATGGCGGAGGTTATAGATATGGTTATCCAGGTGGTGGAGGTGCTTCTGATGTCCGTATTAATTCCAATAGCTATCTTGCAAGAGTAATTGTAGCTGGTGGTGGTGGCTCTTGTGGTGCCACTAATAAATATGGACAATATGGTGGTGGAACTCAAGGAGGAGCTGCTACCGAGAGTTATGGTTCTTATGGATATGGTGGAACGCAAACAGGTTTCACTTCTTCTGCTACCGCTTTAGGTTCGATACCAACAACTAATAGTTCATCTAACTGGCCAGGAGGCTTCGGTTTTGGTGGTTTTGGAGTCGCTCAAAGTAATGGATATGCCGGTGCTGGTGGTGGAGGTTGGTATGGAGGATGCGGTTCTGTACCAGATGGTTCTGGCGATGATGATAGAGGTGGTGGCGGAGGTTCTGGTTTTGTATTAACCTCTTCTACTATTGGTAATGTTCCGAGTGGATATTTATTGAATTCGTCATATTATTTGACTGACATTTCTTTAATAGCTGGTAATGCGTCTATTATTTTACCAAGTGGAGCATCTTCTGTTGGCGTTGATGATAATGGTTATGTAAGAATAACCGTCGCTGATATTAAAAGTGGAGATATTTTTGTAAAAGTTAATGGAGTTTGGGTTCCCGCAGGTGGAACTTTAGCTAAAGTTAATGGAGTATGGGTAGGTCAGTAATGTTTAAAAATGAAAATAAAATTTTCTATTTATATAGAAATAAGATTGAAAGGAGATTAACATGGCGATAAATTTTGAAACCGTAATTGGTAATCAAACCAGTGCCAATGTTTTAGCACAGATTAATAATAACTTCGCTAAGATTAATTCAAGTCCAGTCCCAAAAGCAGAATTTGCTATAAATGCGGATACTGTTGATAACAAACACGCTTCTGAATTAATTCCGGGCGCAGCTACTTTTTTAGATAGTATAACTTCTTTGGCTAATTTAAGTATTGGTCGTTACTTTTGTACTCAAACCAGACAGAGTTGGGAACCTGTTACAACAACAGGAAGTAGAACTTTTTTAATTGAGGTTAGCTTAAATACTCCTAATAATTTGAAAAATTATAAAATAAATTATATTGCTGGCGCGGGTGCTGGTGAATCTTATTATAGTGATTATAGTAGTGGTAGTATTAGATGGAATAGAATTGTTAATAATAAAAATATAGATAGTTTTGATAGTGTAAAATACACTTTAAATCAAGAAAATAAAAAGGGAATTGTTGTGACAAAAGATAGTTATATTTATTTAGATACTGTTCCTAATAATAATTTTTCTCCTAATTCAAATATGATAAGAGTGCCAGAAAGTAATGGAGAATGGAAATATTATTATTCTCCTAATATTTCGATTACTATTAAATCTATTAGCACTGATAGGTGTAATGGTTTTAGTTCAAGTCAGGTTGATTTAGTGATTACAGTATATTTAAAACAACTTTCTGATGGGGCTATAATAAAAACATATCAACAGACAGCGTCTAATATTACATCTAGTTTGAATTATACAGTAGGAACTTCTATAAGTGGTAGTATAGATCAATATAAGGTAAATATTAATACTAAAGATTTAATGTTTACTATTTCAAGTATTAATGATTTATTTTATTTATCTTCTGATGAATCTAATTCTTCTATTTTACATATGCCAAATATTGGTTCATCTATTATAACTTCAATGCAATTTTGGTATAATAATGTTTTTGGTTATTTATCATATTATAGTAGTCGTGATTATATTTATTGTGACGTTTATAAATTAAATTCTACAAGAACAGCTTATGACACTAATATTAGTCAAAATATAGATAATGGTCCTGGTTTTACAAAAATTGGTCAAAAAAATGGTTTTTATTATTATAAAAGCGGTACAAGAGTGGTTTATATTGATATTGCTAATATTTCTATTTTAGCGAAAACTTTCCCTGTTAGTGGTTATTCTGCCAGTTATGCATTAATGGATAATAATAATATTTATTGTTTGTGTAATAATGGTGCTAATCAAATTATATTTAAATATGATTTATTATTAAATTTAGTAGGACAAACTTCTGTTTTTTCTGGTGGTGCTTATCTTACTTTAACAGATAATTATGTTATTACAAATACAAAAATTTTTAATAAAACAGATTTAAGTTTAAAATCTACTGGAGCATCAGTAACTACTGATTTTACACTTGAAAAAGAATCAATTAATAGTTATTATTGTGGTGATACAGATAGCTTTGGTCCAGATATAAATGGAGTAAATATATATGCTCCTAAAATACAAGGTGATTATTATATTAGTAAACAGATAACACAGTCTTATTTATTTGGAGTGTCTACGCCTTGTGCGGAAATAACTAATGCTGATACAGGGAAAACCGTTTATATAACAAATGCTTCAGCTTCAGCAGTTAAAGTTAAAGATTTTTTTGGCACCAGAGATGTTTATATTAATGGTAATAAGACCAATTTTAAGAATTTCAATTCTTTATTTCTTTATTTTAAGGTGGTAGAAAATTTATGATATATGCAGTAAGAAAAAATTTATTTTCTAATGAAGCAGTTGTTTTTTATAAAGAGGATGATGTTCCTAAAAATGAAAATTTTGTTTTAAAATTAAATAATATTAGCGACGCTCCTAATTCTTCTGCAATTTTAAAATTTAATCAAGATTTTACCGATGTTTTTTGGGAAGATAAAGAACCAGAACTATTAATTCAAGAAAAAGAAAAAAAAATAACAGATAGTAAATTATTATTAAAAGATTTTTTAATAAACAATCCTTTATATTCTAATGCACACAATCAAGTTTATGATTATTATAATGTAACTGAAGAAAAACAAACCTTATTAACTTCTGAGTTTATGGGATATCAGGTTATGAAAAACGCAGGAATTGAGACTGTGATTTCTTGGAATGCTATAAATAAACCTTGTGAAATATGGCAAGAAACTGAAATTATAACCTTAATAGCTGAAATTCGTGAATATGTAAAACCTTTAGTTGCATATCAACAGAAGAAAGAATTAGAAATTAACGGGGCTAAAACTATTCAAGAATTAGAAAATATAAAAATTGATTATTCTACTGTACATGAAAATTTGATTTTTAAAGAAGAAGAAAGTTTAGAGACAAATAACATTGATAATACAAATCTTGAATTGGTTGATGATTTACAATGATTTATAAATATTCTGATATTAAAAATTTTTATGAAAATTTTTATCTATTTAACATTAAACAATTATGTAATATAGGATTTTATTATGATTGGCGAAAGATAGAGGACGTTTTATGTTGCGAACAAAAAAAAATAAATAATGGACAGAATTTTGAAATTTATAGTCAAAGAGATTATTTTTTAAATTATTATAAAAAAAATAAAATAAATTTAGGTAAAGATATTATAAAAAATGGAACTTTTTGGCCTCTATTCCTATGCGATAATTATTTAATGGAAGGTTTTCATCGTGTATATAGCTTAAAATTATTAAAAGATATAACAGAATTTGATAAAAAATTTTTATGTTTAAATATTCCTTATGATTTAAATATCTATTTATCAAATAAAAATTTATTAGATTTAGAAGATTTAGAAAACCCTATTAATTATTATAAGGTTGATCTATCAGGAAGTGTAATTTTAGATAAAACTAAAAATAGTTATATAATTTTTATGGAAACATTAAAGTTTTCTGGAGATTTTTTAAATAATCGGATTTTTCAAATTAATAAAGAATATCCTAATTACATTAAGCCAAATCCTGTTTTTAATAATGAGAAATTGTTTGAACAATTTTTAAAAGACGAATCTTTTTAAGATTCGTCTTTTCTTTTATATAAAACTTGACATTCGCAAGAAAAAATGTTATTATAATTTTAGAGAAAAGCCTCAATATAATTTATAATATAAAGGAGCGTATATTATGATAGAGATGTTACGCGTCGTCGAAATAGAAATAAATGGCTTTTGCAATCGGAGATGTCCTTGGTGTCCGAATAGTAAAATTGATAGAAGAAAGAATAATCCAATGCCATTTATGACTTATATGAAAGTTATTCGAGAATTAAAGAAACATAATTTCCAAGGAACAATTAGTTATTCTCGTAATAATGAACCTTTTGCAGATTTTCGTCAACTTCGAGCCTATACTTTAGCCGCAGCTATTATGTTACCAAAGGCTCGTTTAGTTACAAATACTAATGGAGATTTTCTTACTAAAACCAAAATTTTATTAAGTGGTATAGATGAATTATCTATTATGGATTATGATTGCAAAGGTATGGAGAAATGCAAGCAGCAATTATTAGATTGGAAAGCTACTATCACAGATGTTATTAACAATGTAATTTATGCTGATCTTAATGGAGTCAAAATTGCTTATTGTACAGATTGGCCTAAGAACACCGTATTAGAAGATAAAGGTGGTTTCTTAAAAAAGGAAGGCGCTTTAAAAGAGATGGAGTTTCGCGCAGATTTAGCTTTGAGAGATTATCCTTGTCTTGACCCTGCTTACTTTTTGGCTATTGATTATGATGGTAGTGTAATGCCTTGTTGTCAAATGCGCCATGATAATCCAGAACATAAGGATTTTATTTTAGGCAATGTTGCTAAAGATAAAATTGAAGATATTTTACAAAGTAAAAAATATATTGAAATTTTAGGAAATACTTCTCTTTGCACTGGTAAAGATTTACCTCTTCCTTGTCAGCATTGTCAAAAGGGAGTAGGAAGATATACAAGAGATAACCCTTCTATTTATTTTAGTGAAAGATACAGAAATGGAGTTGGACCGGAAGATGTCAATAGGAGTTTATATACCTGCCCGCACGAAGAGCAACAGACTACCGAATAAACTTTTACTTCCTTTTGGTAAAAGTAATTTATTTGATTTAGCTTGCGAAAAAATTAGTAAGCTACCAGAAAAGTATGGTCGTTATGCTTTAATATGCGAACAAGAGCTAATAGATATAGCCAACAAACATAATTTATCAATTTTATTACGAGATGAAAAAACTATTCATATGGATGATCCTATTAGAATTACAATGGGAGCAGTCGAACAAGCTAAGGAAGATTATTTAATGTTTCTTAATCCTTGTTTAGCTTTTTTCTCTTTAGACATGATAGTAGATTGTTTAGAAGAATTTGAAAAATTATTAGATGAAGGAATTGAATATGCAACCAGTTGTAAACCTTTTAAGAATTGGTTGTTTGATTACAGTACTCGTCAGTCCCTTTCACCTATTGATTATAAGTCATTAAACACTAAAAATATAACTGGACTGGTTCAAGCCGCGCATTGTTTTCATATTTTTAATAAAGAAGAATTTTTAAAAACAGGACAAATGCTTCAACCTAATCATGGTTTAATTCAAGTTCCAGATATTGCTACTATTGATGTAGACACTGAGGAAGATTATTTATATGCAAAATGGCGTTGGGAAAATTTATGAAGTTGATTTAGATGGGACTTTGTGTTCAAATACAAATGGGACTTACGAACACGCAGTTCCATTTAAAGATAGAATAGAAAAAATCAATCAACTTTATAATAATGGTAATATAATAAATATAAATACTGCAAGAGGAGCGACAACTGGAATAGATTGGTATGATTTGACTGTGCGGCAACTGCAAGACTGGGGAGTTAAATATCATTCTCTAACAGTTGGTAAAAAACCTCATTATGATTTTATTATTGATGATAAAGCGATAAACCCAAAGGAGGATAATTGGGAGTGTATAAAGTAGTAGAAAAGTATTGGGGTCGAGAAGACTGGATACAAGTTACTGATAATTATATGTTAAAAATTTTAAATATTATGCAAGGAAAAACTTTATTAAATCATTACCATAGTATTAAAGAAGAAACTTTTTATATTATGTCAGGTAGTGGAGAAGCAATTATTAATGGTGAAAAGAGAATAATTACAAAAGGAGATTATATTCACATTCCTCCTAAAACTCGTCATCAAATTACAGCTTTTGAAGATTTACAAATTATTGAAGCATCTACTCCTTATCAAGAGGATAGCACAAGGGAGGCATTATAATGTTTATAGCAGAAATTGGAATTAATCATCAAGGAAGTTATGAAATTGCTAAGCAATTAATTGATGTAGCCAAAAAGAATGGCGCAGACGTCGTTAAATTTCAAAAAAGAAATCCAGATATTTGCGTTCCAGAAAAATTAAAAAATACTATTAAAGATTCAATTTTTGGTAAAATGAATTATTTAGAATATAAGAAGCGTATCGAATTTGATAAATTCACTTATGACAAAATTGATAGATATTGTAAAGAGATAAATATGCCTTGGACTGCAAGCGTATGGGATAAAGATTCTTTAGAGTTTTTAATGCAGTATGATGTGCCTTTTATTAAAATTCCAAGTGCTTTATTAACCGATACTGAACTTTTAAAGAAAACCGCAGAGTATCATAAACCTGTTATTATTTCTAATGGTATGTCTTATGAAAAAGATGTAGAAGCCGCAGTTGAAATTTTAAAAGATTGTCCGCTTTCTATTCTCTGTTGTAATAGCACTTATCCAACTTTAAATTATAATGAATTAGATTTAGATTTAATTCCTTTTTATAAACAAAAGTATCCATTTGCTAAAATTGGATATAGTGGACATGAAGTAGATATTTTACCTTCTATTGTTGCATATGCTATGGGTGCGGAAATTATTGAAAGACATATTACTTTGGATAGAAGTCTACCGGGCGCAGACCATAAGGCAAGTTTAGAGCCAAAAGCAATGCGTGATTTGATAAAAATTATGCGGCTAATAGATGAAATGAAAAATACAGGAAAGACTAAAAACACTCAAGGAAAAGTTCCATATGAGTCTGAATTATTTGCTAAACGAAAATTAAGAGGTGATTAATATAAAACAGTGGTTAAAGATTTTTATTTTATTTTTAATTGGCGGTTTTATTTATGTTGCTATTGAATTAGGTTTCAGAGGACATTCTCATTGGACAATGTTTTTATTAGGTGGTTTATGTTTTATTTTAATAGGCGGTCTTAATAATTATATTCCTTGGGAAATGTCTATTATTAAACAAGGAATAATAGGAGCTTTAATTATTACTTCTTTAGAGTTTATTTTTGGCTTGGTTTTAAATCTTTACTTAAACTTAGGAATTTGGGATTATTCAAATATGCCTTTTAATATTTTAGGGCAAATTTGTCTTCCATTTTCAATAGCTTGGTTTTTCCTTTCTCTTGTGGCTATCTTTGTTGATGATTGGCTAAGATATGTTCTATTTAAAGAGGAAAAACCGCATTATCATTTATTTACTGTATGTAAGGAGGAAAACAAGTAATGTTAGAAACTTTCTTTACAGAAATGCTTTCTAATCTACAAATGGTTGGTATTGCTTTTGTAGTCTTTGCTTTTGCAGTTTTAGCAAACATTTTTGGAAGCTGCTATTACAATACTCATACCTTGAGAGAAGATTGGAGCACTTCTAAGTTCCTTGATGGAATTTTAAAAATGGTAGTTATTGGATTAGCTACTGGTATTTTAGCTATGGTTGCTACTGCTTTACCTTATGTTTTATCTATGGCTGGTGTGACCATCACAGACGAAATGGAACAGATTTATACAGTAGTAGCTATTTTGGGATTGTATGCTAATGGTATTTTGAAGTATTATCGAGAAGCATATTCTACAACAAAAGAAATCATAGAAAATCGTGATATTGTAGAAGATGTAGATGAACAAATCAAAGTTACCTTTGGTGATAAAGAAATTAATGACACTACTGATGCAGTAGGTTAATTAAAGAAGGAGGAAAAAACAATGTTTGATTTAAAGAAGTACACTTATGATATTTTCTGTATCGCAAGAGCCAATGAGATGGATATTGGTGTTGGTAGAGATATGTTCTTAGCCAATGTGCGTGCTGGAGATCATCTGTATTCAGGCGAGCACACTATTCCAGATTATAAAGCACTAAAACGTGAATACGACAATTCAACTGATACTGATATTATTGCAGCTCTACAAGATTATAGTAATTTTACTAAGGCAAATTATAAAGAGCTAACTCAGATGTATGTCAAGAAAGACATTGAAGGTTTTAAGCGTCTTTGCGGAGTAATTAGTTTTAATCAGCCCGCAGTTGAAGAAACAGAAGAATAATTTAGAAGAGGATATTTAAATATCCTCTTCTTTTTTTTATCTTTTTACTATTGTATATTTTGTGCAATTTGCACAAAAATCTTGCAAGATTTTTCATCCAGATATAGAATCAAACAAAGTCTATGGGAGAGCCGGGAAAATTTGTTATAAAGTCCAAATTAAAAATTCATATATATATGAAAGGAAGGAGAAAATTTTTGAGAAGGAGAATTTAATATATGTATCAACCTAATTATTTAAATCCACCGCCACCAATAAATAACCCTTTGTTATCACAGCAACAAAGATTATTGCAGTTAGAACAGCAGCAAAACATGATGAATAATAATATGATGCCTCCATCATATCAACAACCACAGGGAATTTATTTAAAGGGCAGAGCTGTTACCGGGATAGAGGAAGTGAGAGGGACTATTATTGACCAAGATGGTAGTTTGTTTATTTTCCCAGACATAGGACATAATAAAATTTATACAAAACAAATTAACATTGATGGGACTGCTACAATTAATTCTTTTGCTTTAGAGAAACCTCCTGTTCAGACAGAGCAAAAATATGTAGAAGTAGAACAGATGAATAAAATTATAAATAGTTTTAATCAACAAATTCAAGTTTTACAACAGCGGATTGAAGAATTATCTCCTGCGAAAACACAAGAAAATCCTTCCGATAAAAAAGCAGAAGAAAAATCTGCTGATAAAGCTAAAATAAGTTGGTAAGAAAAGAGGGAAAAGAAAATGAATAATATGATGATGAATCCAATGATGATGTTTCAAAGAATGTTTGGTAATAATACAAGCAATTTAAATCCTATGATGCAGATGATGCAGCAAGTAATGGGTAATAATAATGGACAAATACCAACTTTAAATCAAACTCAATTTAAGCAATTCTTACCAAATATTTCAGAAGATCAATTAAAACAGTTGGCTATCCAAGCAAAAAATCAAGGAATGTCCGAAGATGAGATTGCGAAAGGTTTAAATTTCATTAAGGGGTTAATGAAATAATTTAGTTTAAAAGCCTAAATATAGGCTTTAATATAATAAATATTTTTGAAAGGGGAAAACAAAAATGACTGATGCTTTAAGTGCAGCTGATGTAATGGCTTTAACAAGAGGAGACGACGACCGTGATATGTGGAATAACCCATTTGTATACTTAGTATGGATTTGGGCTTTCTCTGCATTTGGTGGAGGTTTTGGTGGCTTAGGTAATAATGCTGCTACCCAAGGCGCTTTAACTCGTGCTGAACTTTATGATGGATTTACAATGAACAACCTTGAAAGACAGGTTCAGGGAGTACAGAATGGTTTATGCGATGGTTTCTATGCCATGAATACTTCTATGCTCCAGGGACAGAACGCTCTCCAGAGTCAGATTTGCCAAGGTCTGAATGGCGTAAACAACAATATCACAGAAAATCGCTATGCCGCACAACAGTGTTGCTGTGAAACTAACCGCAATATTGATGCTGTTCGTGCAGAGAATTATAGAAACACTTGCGAAATCACCAATGCTATTCATGCTGAGGGAGAAGCAACTCGTGCTTTGATTAATTCTAACACAATGCAAGAACTGCGTGACCGTCTGACTGCGAAAGACCAGGAGCTACAGACTGCTAACTTCCATCTGTCTCAACAGGCTCAGAACGCTACTCTGATTAATGCTCTGCGTCCATTCCCACAGCCTGCATATATTACTTGCAGTCCTTATACTTCAAGTAATGGATTTTGCGCTTGTGGTTGCTAATTTATGTATATTTACATCATTAGAAAGAGCGAGAATTAATCTCGCTCTTTCTTCTTAAAGAAAGGGAGAAAATTAAAATGACTATGAACCGTAATTATCAAAAAAGTACTTTAAATGCTTTTACTACAGCCTCTCAGACTTTATTAGCTGATAATAATGTTGTCTTTGCTAATAATGGAGTATTAACTGGTTGTTCTATCAGCCATGCCGCAGGTACTCCTACTATTGTTTTAGGTAAGCCTGGTCTTTATTATGTTTCTTTTGAAGCTGACGCTTTACCTTCTGCTGCTGGTACTATTACAGTAGCTTTACAGAATAATAGTGTAACTATTCCAGGTGCTATTACTTCTATTACAGGCACAGCTGCTACAACTACAAGAATTATTTTAGATGCTATTGTAGAAGTTAGACCTTCTTGTTGTGCTGTTGATAATACTAAGAATTTAACTTTTAATAATGGTGGAGTTGAAACTGCCTATACAAACGCAACAGTTTCTGTTATAAAACTTTGTTAAGGGAAAGGAGTTTTTATTATGAATAAGATGAAAACTTATTTTCTCTTAAAAGGATATACTACCAATGATGACCATGAAGAAGATGAATATAAAGAAAAAGAAAAACATATGAGTATGAAAGAAATTGCCGAAGAATGGACAAAAGGAATGAAAAATGAAGATGGAACCTCTGGTCCGCATTGGAGTTTAGCAGAGACAAAAGAAGTGGCAGAAAAGCATAAGATGACTAAATATGATGAATATGCTTGGTATGTCACTATGAATATGATGTATAGTGATTATTATAAAGTAATAGAAAAAATGAACGCTGACCCAGTTTCTTTTGCTTGCTATATGTCGGATGCTTTCTTAGGAGATGCAGATTCTGTACCGGCTAATAAGAAAGTTGAAGAATATTTTGAACATATCGTTAAACATTAATTTTAAGGACGCTATTAATTTAGCGTCCTTTTTTTTTATTTGGGTAGAAAAGTTTAATTAAAGATAATATTTTTTCATAATAAACGAAAAGGAGGTATTCAAATGAAATATGATATGACCAAAGGTTTATTTGTGCAATTAAACGCAAATGATATTGAAAAAGTTGAATATATCCATGGCAAAGAACCAACAGAAAGTATCCAAAATGCCTATAATAGATTAGGTTGTGATATTATAGTAAATGCTAATTTCTTTTCTATGAGTACAGGTAAAACTTGCGGAGAAGTAACTGATGAAGGAAAAACTTTATCAACAGGAATGTCTCCATATGGTTTTGCTTTTGTTGATAAAAAGAAACCAGTATTTTCTTATAAAAATTCTGTTAAAGCTATTGATTTTGTTGGTGGTTATCCTTGTCTATTAAAAGATAATAAGGTTTATATCGACACCAATGAATCTGGTTTTAGTGCAACTTCAACTGCCGCAAGAGGTAGAACTGCTTTAGGTATTACTGCTAATGGAGATTTTATTATTCGTTCTATTGCTGATACAGATAGTAAAAATAAAATTAGTATTAAGAATTTAGCTTTACAACTACAAAAATATGGTTGTATTAACGCTATCAATTTAGATGGCGGAGGTTCTGCTCAATGGATTACTCCTTGGGGTAAATTCATTAGTGGTCGAAAAGTTGATGGTTTCGTTGCTGTGTGGTTAAAGAAAAAGACCTCAGAAGGAGATAAAACCATGTTTAACAAAAATGATGTTGTAACTTTCTTAGGTGGTAATGTTTATTCTTCTGCAAGTGCGACAAAAGCAGCTAAAACAGTTGATAAACAAAGTGAATGTACTATTACTTCTGTTTATGAGAAAGGAACACATCCTTATCATTGCGTTTCAAAAGATGGTAATGGAGTTTATGGTTGGGTTGATGCAAATTGTATAAAAGCTAAAACTCAAGAAATTGTAAAAGAAGACAAGCCCGCAGATTATGCGAAAGAAGCATGGGAAGCAGCTTGTAAGAAAGGCGTTTTAGATGGCACAAGTCCTCAAGGAAATGTTACCAGAGAAATGCTGGCTGTAATTTTAGATAGATTAGGTTTATTGGACTAAGACAAAAAGGAGTGGCTGTTTAATGTCTATTACAATTAATTCTAATATTTTAACACAAAATGATTGTTATAAGGCGGGCCGCACAATTACTCCAAAAGGCATTATGGTTCATAGTACAGCTACTCCAGGTGCTACTGCAAACAATTTTATTAAAAGTTGGAATAAATCTGGAGTATCTGCTTGTGTTCATGCTTTTGTAGACAACACAGGAATTTACCAAACTTTACCTTGGAACTGGAGAGGTTGGCACGCTGCCAGTGGAAAAAATGGTTCGGCAAATAACACTCATATTAGTTTTGAGATTTGTGAACCGGGAGGATTCAGATATTCTTCTGGGTCTAATATGGTTGGTTATGATGTAAAAAAGAACGAGGCTTATTTTAATAATGTATATCAAAAAGCAGTTGAGTTATGTGCTTATTTATGTAAAAAATATGGTTTAACTGAAAAGAATATTATTTGTCATTCTGAAGGATATACAAAAGGTATAGCTTCTAACCATGGTGATGTAATGCATTGGTTCCCTAAACATAATAAAAACATGGATATGTTTAGAAATGATGTAAAAACCTTATTAAATGGTGGAATAATTGTAGAACCAGCAAAACAAGAGCCTACTGACAATGGTTATGATATTTATAAAGTAACTGCATCTGTTCTAAATGTTAGAAATGGCGCGGGGACTTCTTACGCTGTTGCTTATCAATTATCAAAAGAAGATTATGTTGAAGTAGTTTCTATTGATAAGGGTTGGGCAAAATTAAAAGACGGAAAGTATGTTTCCGCAGATTGGATTACTTTATATAAAAAAACCACAGTAAACGAACCAGATGCTTGGGCAAAGGAATCTTGGGAAAAAGCTGTGAAAAAAGGTATTTTAGATGGAACTAATCCTCGTAATCCATTAACAAGAGAACAATTATCTGCGGTTCTATTTAGATTAGGTCTTGTTTAAATTAGATAAGGAGGGTTGTACCAATGGAAGATTTAGAGGTAAAAGTTGAGCGTGTTGAGCAACGCTCAAAAAGTAATACTCATCAAATCGAAGAATTAAAAGAAGAGATGAAAGAAATGAAAGAGGAAAATAAAGCTATCTATGATATAGCTTGCTCAGTAAAAGTTATGGCTGAAAGATTAGGCAATATTGAAGATAAGGTAGATGAAACCGCAGAAGGGTTAAAAAGAACAGAAGCTAAATTAGGGCAAATTGAAAATGCACCTTCTGAAAAGACTGCGGGAAATCTTGAAAAAATAAAAATAGCAGTCATCACCGCAGTTTGTACTGGCGTAGCAGTTTCTATTGCTACTGCGGTTTTAAAATTGACTTTCGGTGGATAAGAAAAGAGAGAACACAATTAAGTGTTCTCTCTTTTTTTTATTCAAAATTTATAACTGAATGGAGTTGCTTTATATGATGAATACCTAAACAAATCGCATCGCAAGTATCTTGAATAGGTTTTACTCCATATTTTTCTTCAATAAATTTTTGAGCATTTCTCTTTTGAGTTGCTCTATCTCTTCCTTTTATTCCACAAGTCGATTTCCATTCTGATGAATAATAGATCGCAGTAGGAACTTCGGCTTTATAAGTTACATTCATTAGTACGCCTTGTAAGTGAGCTAATACTTTGAAAGTTCGCACATCATTTCTTTGTAACTGAATATCTTCCAACACGACAGTAAGATCAGAATCGGGTATGAGTTGAAGTTCTTGGATTTTATTATTTAGCCAATTCTTCATATCATTTATCTTTTGTGTTTCATACCCGTCTGTCCTTACTACTCCATAATCTTCTAATTTTTCATCTTTAAATAAAGACCAACCAGTATTTGAAGTGGCTTGATCTAAAGCTAAGATGAACTTAGGCATTAGTAGAGCCGAAACCTCCGGTTCTTACACCATCAGCTTCATCATCATCAGTCTTACAAAAACGAGTAATTTCACCCTGACCAATGATGTCACCTTTCTTTACAACGATATTGAAAGGAGATAGGTTAATAATTTGGAAGAAAATATGTCCTTCATTATCTTCATTGTTGTAATAATCTGAATCAATAACCCCAGTTCCATTTCCTAAAAAGAGGTAGTGATTTAGTGGGCAAGAGGAGCGAATATAAAGGTGAAGTACCTGGTCGTCCTCTAATTTACATTTTACGCCCGTAGGCACCAGAGTCAACTTTGTTCCGGCAGCCTTCACTAAAGCCTTCATCTGATTAAGGTCTAAAGTAAAATCGCCTTGGAATCTATCGAAATACTTCTGAGCTTCCTTTGCCAGAGCCTCATTATCTTTTGCTTCAAGAGCTAAAAGTAGAGGAATATCTCCCTGAACTTCCTTTGCGATTTCATCAATCTTATTTGTAAATTCACTATCAGTAATCTTAGTACTTAGCATCTTTACAATAGAGTTGAAAAATGAAGGAATGGTAACTGTCTCTGCGGCGCAAATATCATACGCGGCAGCACCCGCCGTCTTGCGGACTGGCATCGGAAGGTCGCTATCAATATAATCCTTTACTCGTTCAAACTTACAACCCATATTACTCTTCCTCTCTTTCAACAAAATTCTTACGAATAGTTACAATATAAAACTCTCTCTGTTCAGTCTTCTTATACTTGTAAGTAGTAGAACTCTTAGTAACATCATATTCTTCTTTTGCCTTGGCGATTAAATCCTCGGCTTCCTTTTCAGTATCAACTTCATAAATTTCATCAATCTGCTTTAACATTACTGCCATAATATATTTACCTCCGGTCGATTATTTTTAATTTCTTTTTCAATCTTTTTATAGATACCTAATTGCCCATAAAAAACAATCTCATTAACTTTATCATTTATTAAAGGCATTACTTCACTTATATCAGCTTTTGTAGATATAGCATAAGAGTTAATTATATTATCTTCTTGAATAATATATAACTCAAACTGCATTGTAAAATGACCATTTCTAAAAACTGCTGTCATTTAAATTCCTCCCTTATATCTTCACAACGAAGGTATCACAAGGGAATAAGCCAAAATGTTTATCTCCAATCCAAATTTCAACTAAATCAGGATTTCCATCAGCTTCAATCAATTTAAGCCGACCAACTGTTTTAAGAAAACTATCAGTTTCAATAAACTTTACAATCTGCTGAGCAGTGCCAGAAGTAGTTGTTAAAGCTGAAACTTCAAAAATAGTATAATATCTTAATTCATTACAAAGCAACATTAAATATCTATATGGAGTTTTTGTTTTTAAAAACTCTTCAATATCTATGATACCTTGCTTTAGAGCTTCTTGATTTAAAGCAGGAAGAGAATTGGCAACTCCCTTATCCAACTGGTTCTTAGTAATCTTAGTAGGAATTTCTTGTTCAACTTTCTGCATATCTTATCTCCTTTGCTTTTTCTCTAAAAGTATTATAACAATTTTTTTAAAAAATGTCAAATTAAAAATACTTATTAGATAAAAATACAATTTGTTCTATACAATTTTCTAAGTCTTCTTTTGTTTCATTCTGTAATTCGTATCCTCTGTATTCAGAAACATCAAAAGAACTAAAATCTTCTTTATCGGTTCCATATCTACGAACAATTTCTTCTACATTCGGTTTTTCTTCCCTATTTAAAGACCGAATTAAACGAGTTTTGTCTGAAGCATTGATATAAAAGACTAAATTGTCTGTATCCTTTTCATTTTGATAAAGATATTCAAGACCGTCTAAATTATAAACTCCAATGTTAATACATTCATCACTTAAAGAATCAATAGCAGTTCCATAAAACCAACCATTAAATTCAGAAACTTCAAGCATCTCATTATTTACAATTTTATTAGCCATTTCTTGCTTAGAAATAAAATGATAATCAATACCTTCTATTTCATTTTCTCTCCGAGGACGAGTTGTGTATGAAACAATAGGCTTAAAGGAGTTTGGATAACGCTTCAAAATTTCTTTCATAATAGTATCTTTACCAGACCCAGACTTACCACATATAGCGATTACTTGCTTTTTCATATATCCTCCTTAATACAAAGGTAAATTACCAGTAATTAAATCAATTACATGAGCGGGAAGAGGTTCAAAAGCTAAACAAGTATAAGTTGGAACATTATGAAATTCAGTCAATCCACTATCTTGAATTAAAGAAACAATAAAACCATTCTCCAATCCTTGATTATAAATTTCAAACAATTCCTCTTCTGAATTAACATAAACACAAACTTTCTTAAAAGAACCTCTCAACCATTGCGCCAAGTAACTATAACCACCCATAGTAATTCGACCTTCATTATCTAATTCAAAAGGATAGGTTTCACCATCTTTTAAAGAGGCTTTAATTACAGCGCTTACACTGGCATGGGCTGCTTGTGCCGCAATCTTACCTTTCCGCATATTCAAATCTTTTCGTACTACAATTATCTGCTTTATATCTTCCATTCTATCCTCCTGTTAAACTTGTATATGCTTCCACTTTTTATTATACCAAATTCCATCGAAGCCATTAATTGTTATTTTTTCTTTATAGTTTTGAAAAACATCTTTTCTTTTTTCGCCATTTTTTCTTCTGGTTTTTATATCAATAACTTCTTTTTCAGATAAGATAGCGGAAGAATGATTTTCTCCTCTTTTCAAATTTTTCTCTAATTCTTTTAAGAATTTTTTATCCTGATATAACTCTGGCATAATTTGTTTAAAATATTCTCCTTGCCATATCTTTTGAAAAGTTGAATATTTTATCAGATTTTCATAATCAAGAAAAACTTTGGTAGGAGATTCACCATTTTGTTTCCTTTTTCTAATATCTATAATATTTTGCTCTGTTAAATTTTTACTTTGATTAAAAGAACTATTTCCTCCTAAAGTTTCATTATATCCTTTATTATACGAATTAAAATAAGAAATATAATATATTTCTCTTTCATTCATATAGTTTTTATCTAAAGGAGTTTCTTCTAAGATTTCAAAGGTAAAATTTTCAATTCCGTATTTTTTTAAGGCTTTATGTAAAGCTGTAGGATTTTGTAAATGTGTTCTATGATATTTCCATCTTGAAAAAATATCTACGCTTTGTCCTATATAAACTTTTCCATTAATTTTATTAGTTATTTTATATATACCTGTCATATTAAACCTCCTAAAACTTTGGTACTAATATTGTAAAATTAGTACCAAAGAATTAAGAAATTAGTCCTTAAAAATCTTCTCGTTCACTTCTAAGTTCAATAGTTCCATCCTCATTGATTTTATCAATAAAATATAATTGATGTCCTTGAGTTTTTGCATATTTTTTTACTACGAATTGGTCTTCGCGTCTAAAACCAGTAATCATAAGTTTATTACCTTTATTAAACCAAGATTTCTCAACGATTTTCTTTGTACCATCTTCACGCTTTTCAGAAAGCTGTTTGTCGAAAGCCGCAAACATTTCTTTTCTAAAACGAACCAACACTACTCCATCTGTTGTTAATAGATTGATTGTACCTTTAGTTTTATTTTTACTAATAACAGTACCAATAATATGAGTTAATTTATAAATTGGAATTTCCTTTCCTGCTTTTGTAAATACATAATCTACCACAGGATTTTCTGGTAACTCACTAAAGTTGCTAATTCCATATAAACCACGATTTACATTTTTCAACTCATGGTCGTGATAATAGAAAGAAATACTATCCATTTCCCAACCACTAATATTGCCATCGCCGCAGTATTTATCCCACTCTTCTTTAAATAACATATCATTATAAGTCTTTAAAACTTCATCATGATGTGCTTTTAACCAAGCTCTTGCAATATCCATTTGCTTTTGATAAATTACTTTATCATATACTTTTTGATTGATAACATAACTACCATTTTTAGTATCTAATAAAGAAGTATCAAAATTCTCTTCAAAGAAAGATAAAGTCTGTTCATTATTTAAAATGAAATCATCACCATCTTTAAAATACTTTTTAAGAATTTTAGTGTACTTATAAACTCGAACTACAAAAGCTAAATCATCAGGAATTAAATTCGCTTCAATCAAACCATTAAAGTTTTGAAGAGTTAATCTTTTCTTTTCATTACTAACCATATGAATAAAGTCTATCATAATGTCAGTACGAGTTTTGTCTTTATAAAGATTATCAAAAGCACCAGCCTTAATCAGATTAAGAACAGCTTTTTTATTTAACTTTACTTTTGTTAATAAATCTTCAATAGAAGTATAAGGACGATTTTTAATAATTTCATTTACTAAATCATCATCACTAATACCATTAACTCCCTTTAATCCAAAAATAATTTGATTATTTTCAATGTCAGGTTTAAAACCAAAAGAAGAACGATTAATGTCTACTAAAGAAATTTTTACTCCCCGACTTTGAATATCTCCAATGGCAATCGCCATTTTCGCATAATCTGTTGCCTTTTGAGTTTCATCTTCATCAGCTTCCGCAGAACCCGCGTTAACAGTTAAGCAAGCAGTATTCCAATAAATACTTGGATATTTATAATAAAGATTTAACTCCTGTAAAGCAATAGCAGTATAAGGAGTTGTATGATTACGAGAGAAAGAATAACCTAACTGCGGTTTAATACAAGTATTCCATACATAAGTTAAGAATATTTTTCTTGCACCAGTTTCTTCTCCCTTTTGATAGAATAACTCTTCAAAACCAGCTACTTCTTTCATCTTCTTCTTAGCCACAATCTTACGAGCTTTATTAGCTAAGGTTAAATCGAAATTAGTGATTTTAGGATTCATCAAAGTTTCCATCATATCTTCCTGTGTATTAGGAGTACCATATACCGGTAGATAATGCGGCTCAAGAATTTTTACTTCTTCCGCAGTTAATCCTACTCTTTTCATTTCTTGATACCACAACTGGATATTATTTTTCATTCTTAAATATCTATCCATAGGCTGCTCTGCTCCTTGTTCCGCCATTAGACGCATCAAAGAGTTAGCAGAAGCTGCATCTACCAGAGAATGAGGTTTTAATTTCTTCGCGCATTGAGAACCTACCGCAGTATCAAATTGGAATAGATTAATAACTTCACCAGAACCCATCAACTTCCAAATCTCTGGATTATCATAATCTAAGACATCGGGGTGAAGATACTTATCATAAGTTTTTTTCAAACTACCTTCATATTCGATTTCTCCATCTTCCAGAAGTAAATCCATACAAGTACGAAGTTTATCCAATGCTTCAACAGTTAAGAAGTCATATTTTAATGACCCCATATAATCTGAATCACTCATATTGAACTGGGTAATCTCTACTCCTTTTGGAGTACGCATCATTGCATTGTGTTTTAAGAAACCAGTGTTGTAAATATACACGCCAGAAGCATGACTTGAACGCTTATTCACAATTCCCTCAATAGACAACATAATTTCCAATAGATTTGGATATTTTGCAATCTCATTGCCAAATTGCTTAATAGGTTTTCTCCCCTTTTCTTCATTGCCATAAAGACAATCTTTAAGAGGCCAAGTAAAACCTCGTTCTGCGGGAATCATTGCAGTCAAGAATTGAGCAACATCACTATCAATTCCATCTGGATACTCTTCTGAACGATAACCACGACAAGCAGTTAAACAAGCTGACTTTGGACCTTCAGTACCAAAAGTCGCAATATTCAAAACATTCCAACAATCTTTAAACTTATAATTTCTATCATTAGGATTCATGTCCTTATTAAAGAACTCACGAACCGCATTTAAGATTTTCTTTCTACGAGAAGCCTGAGTATCGAAATCAATATCGGGAAGCTCTGGACGAGTTTCAGTTAAATGACGCCAGTGAGGAAGATTCCATTTCATTGGGTCCATTTGAGTGATACCCAACAGATAACAACTTAAAAATCCTGTGGCTGAACCACGAGCAGGACCAACTAAACTATCGCCTTTATCCCAAACAATTTCGATAATTTTCTGCATAGTGTTATAATAAGAAGTCATTCTAACACCAAGTTTTTCAGAAATTAACCACATTTCTTTTGCTTCAATATTTAATCTATCAAGATAACTATCATTATACAGTCCTTTATTCTTTAAAGACCATACACAATAATTAACCCAATATCTATCTTGTTCATATTCACTTTCATTCATCTTATCAAGATACTCTTTATTTAATTTCTCTTTAATAAAATTCTCTGGCACAACATGAACTTCTGGAATAATCTGCGGCTGAAACAAATCATAATTTTCGCATTTACTCATTAACTCTAAAGTATTATTTGTAAAAATATCAAAGATATTCTTAGGAATATACTCTTTCATTAAATCATAAACTTCTTCAATAGGCATCATATAAGTGAAAGAATAAAAATCATCAACTTCTCTTTCGCCGTCCATAGCATTAAGATAAGTTTTATGAATTAATCTTCTTTCTTTTGACTCATAATGACTATCTGTAGAATATATTACTTTCAGACCATAAAAACCTGAAATACTAATAATTCTCTTATTAACAATAATTTGCTCTTTAGTAGTTGAAGGTTGCATTTCAAGATAAAAATCATCTTTACCGAAGGTATCTTCACAAAAATCAATAAAATCATTGATTTTTTGTTTATAAAAATAACTTTTTTCTACATCTTCTTTTCTTTCAGCTTCGTCCAACTTTACAATAAATTTAGCTAATTCTCCACCTAAACAAGCTGTACTTGCAATCACATGACCTTTATAATCTTTCATGATTGCCGCAAGCTGTTTTTTCTCAATCGGTACTCTCTCCATACCTCTTTGAGTATAAGAATTATTCCAAGCAGTTGAAGAAATCTCTTTTAAAGCCTCATAACCAATAGGGTCTTTAGCGAGAACTATAAAGTGATAATATGAGTGGGTTGCCGCAGTATAGTTTTCCTTATAATCTTCAATATCATCAATAAGATAAATCTCATCACCCAGGATCAATTTAAAATCTTCATTGATTTTACCTGCTTTAACTAACTCTTTTCTCTTTTGTACTGCTTGAACATGAGCAGAAAGACATTCGTGGTCTGTAATAGCAAAACCTCTTAATCCTATTTCTATTGCTCTGTCAAACAAAGAAGAAACTTTATTTATAGAGTCGAGTAGACGAATGTTACTATATTCAGTATGATTATGAATACTACAATAACTCATTAAAATCTCCTCTCTTATTTTCTATTATATTATAACATATTTTTTTAAAAATTTCAATTTGCTTTTACTAAAACAAGTTTTTGAGAAGCACGAGTTATTGCTGTGTAAAGCCAACGCTCATGCGCGTTTGATTTTAAAAATTCTTCATACACTAATACTTTTTCAAATTCGCTTCCTTGCGCTTTATGACAGGTAATGGCATATCCAAAATCAAACTCACAAATCAATCTTTTACTTTTAGAATTAGTCACCAAAGGGGCGTTACCTTTAAAGATGTTAGAGTCGATTTCAACGCCATAGTAATTAGGTAAGCTATAATCTGATTGAAAATCAATTAAAGTTTTTTGCCCAAGGATTCCATAGTCTTTTCCGGTAACAATCCCTGTTACTTTGCCTATGGTTCCATTTATTAGGGGATAGCCATCGTCATTTAAAATATCCCAATAATTTTTTAAACAAATAACTTTATCATTTCTATTAGGTAAATCTCCAGAGAAACCAAGATGTTCTCGCATTTCTGCATTTATTTGTCTACGAGTGTTATTCCGAGCGCAAAGCACTTGGTCAGCCCAACAGAACATTTCCATTGTAACTTCGTCTCGTCGAATAACTTTTACATTAGCATCATCATAAATATAGGGAATAGGCTTTTTCTGTCGAGCCATCATAGATAATCTAATGATGCTATTGTCTTCTGCTTGACGATGAATTTCATCAAGAAAAATATCTGGCGCTTTTAATAATCCATTATCTTCTCCTATTGGCTCTAATTGCCCAGGGTCTCCTAAGGCAACAATAGGAATATTAAAACTCATTAAGTCTTTAAGAAGTTTCATCGGTACCATTGAAACTTCATCAATAACAATAAGTCTTATATCACCTTCAAGTTCAGGCTTTAAAGTAAAATAAAAGCGTCCAGTCCTATAATTCTTATGTGCGTTATAAATTAGTTTATGAATAGTAGTAGCAGGTAGCCCCTTTCGTTGTAATACCAAAGAGGCTTTACCTGTAAAAGTAACAAATCGAGTATATTCCATGATTCCTGTTAAATCAATAAAATGATTTATAATCGTAGACTTACCGGTACTAAGTACCCGCAAAACCAGAAATAACAGTCATCATTTCTCCTGCTTTATAGTTTTGATTAACTATTTTAATAGCTTCTTCTTGTTTTGCGGTTAAAATCATAATAATACCTCCTTCCATTATCCTTCCTTATATTATATTATACCAAATTTTTAGAAAATTGTAAATAGAAATGACTTTTAAAAATCAGTTATATTTCCTTTTACTTCAAAATTATCTATTAAAATTTGAGGATAGGAATTACCATTCCAATTATTGATATTACATTTACCAATAATATCTACAATAGTAGAAGTATAATTATTAGGTGCTAAAGTTTCAAAAAATGCGGGGTCAATTTTAAACTTAATAAAGCCAATATTTCCTACCATAATTTTTAAAGTAGGATTCTTATCAGGTGACATTAAGGTTTTATTTTGTGAAGTAATCTTAATATTTTTTATAGCTACAATAGCTTCTTTAAAACCGTTACCCCAATAGGGAGCCAAAGACCCAATATCCAATACGGTTTGAGGATTTAAATCTGCGGCTTCAAAAATAAAATCTACATTTAAAGTATCCTCTATTTTATTATAAGGTAATTGCTCTGTTGCATATTCTAAGAATGTTTTTAAATTTTCTTCTGTAAAACAAACACCAAAAGCATTAGGATGTCCTTGGGCATATTCCGCTAAGCCACTATTTAAAATAAACTTTCTAAAATCGTGACAAATATCACCATCGACTCCTCGTGCGGAACCCGCATATTTTACAATCCCATCTTCTGTTGTAAATTTAGACATTACAAGAGCAGGTCGATTATATTTACCAATAATTTGGTTAGCTACTAATCCATTTAGATTTTTATCTAAAGCACCTTTTGCATCAATGAAGATAACAGAATGAGTATTTAAATAATCTTCTGTAATATTTTTTTCAAAGACAATAAAGGCTTCATCTCTATGTTTCTTCTGTCTATTTTTAACATTTGTGACAATGCGCTTGGCTTGTTCAAGAATTGTTTCTGTATCTCCTGGCTTATGACCCCTTTTAATAGAAGGAACTTCTTGTTCAACGGCATCTTCCAAAAAAGCCTTAAAAACAATTTCTCTTTCTTCATGTGTACCTACTCTCGTTACAGCGTTAATTAAAGGAGCAATATAGAAAAGAATTCCCATTGGAGTAATTTCTTGTCCATGATAAACTCGTTCTCCAGTCATAGAATAAGTTTGTTTATGGATTAAACCATTTAAAAAAGTATTATTCCAAGAATTCTGTTCTTCAATCTGCCGCAGTCCATATTCAATCAACTTTTTAGTTTCTAAATTCTTAATATCCATCATATCAGCATTTAGACCAAGAGAAACTAAATCTAAGAATAATTCCGCGGGCGCCTGATGCTGATTAAATTCATAATCTTCGTCTAAACAACGACAAAACTGCCAGACCACTCCAACGCCAGACAAATCTTTATTCTGATAATTTTTAGATAATTGATTATTAACCACAATCGCATTACTGCTTTCATAACTACAATTATGGTGGTCTAAAACAATAACATCAATCCCTAAATCATAAAGTTTCTTATGCTCTTCAAATTGTTCACTGCCAGCATCGGGAATAAAAATCAAATTATAACGCTTATTAAGAATATCCTCTGTAATTTCTAAGCCATGAGTTTTATCATCATGGACTTGATATTCTAAATCTACTTCTGGATAATTGGCTCGTAGATAATTATATAATTCTGCCGCAGAAGTATATCCATCGGTATCACAGTCTACTTGAATTAAAATCTTACTTTTCTTTTGATAATGTTTTAAGAAACAGTCTCTTGCTATTGTAATATTATCTAAATCTTGAAAAGGGTGAATTACATCATCAGGAGTATGTAAAAAATCTTCCATATCCTCAATCGCAATTCCTCTATTAAACAATATCTGTTCTATTGTATTAAAATTAGGATTTATTTCATTGATTAATTTAACTTCCATATATTACGCTCCTTGCACTATTCTATTCGCAAAAAGAAATTCAAAAGTATCTTTTCCTTTATCTATTGGTGAATCTTTAAAATTCAATTTACCAAATTTATCAAACATAATACTAACTACACAATAATTATTCATTTTGTTAGCTAAATTAGTTAATAATTTAGTATCTTTTTCAAAATCTTTATCACCAATTTCTTGAAACTGCTTATCATAGGCTAAAATAATTTCATCGACGTCGCACAAAGTTTTTATTAAGTTGATTTGCGGCAAAGTAACTGAATGACCGCAAGTAGCGACAGCTATATTATTTTCTTTTCCAAAAAAACTATCATATAACATAACTGACTTTTCGCCTTCAAATAAGAAAATTCTTTTAGCTCTTCGTATATTTTCTAAATTCATATTCAATCCATATAAATTATAAGATAATGGGTGATTATACATCACACCATTTATTTTTAAAGGCATATATTTACCAAACAATTCTGCTTCTTCCCGAACCAAAGTACGCCCTCTAATTCCTATGAGATTGTTCTTATAATCATAATGAGGAATAACTATTTTATGTTCTGTGCCATAATACTTTATACCATATCTTTTCATGGTATCTATTGTTATTCCTTCTCGTAACCAATCAATAGAAGGAATAAAAGGTAGACAATCTAATATCTTTTCATCATAAACTTTATAATCAAAGATAATATCATCTCGATTTTTATTTAGATTGTCGTAGTAATTTAATATTCTTAAATCTTCTGCTGTTGCTAATAAACCATCATTAGCTTCAGCAGTTGGCGCAAACCCAAAAGTTCCTGCAACAAAACAAATTGCACGATACAAACTCCAATCTTCATAGTTTTGTATCTTTTTAACTTTGCAAACCAATTCAAAAATATCAAAAGTAGTATCACACTCAGTATAACATTTAAACAACTTTGTGTTGTCATAATAATACAATTTTTGACCATGTGATTCTCCAATTTGATTATGACAAATGGTTTCCATCATCAAAACTTCATCATTTTTAAAAATTGGATTCGCGCCAAAAGAAGTGACTAAATCCGCAATTTGATGAATACTAAGATTATTTTTTATAAAATCTTTATCAAAATACAGGTCGTCTATAATTATCACTCCTTAAAAAGTTATTTTCTGTTCTTCCTTTTCTTCTTCTTCGACAACAATTTTGTAATCCTCAATAGGAATAAGTTGATAATTGTTGTCAGTTAAAAACAATGGTGTTACTCTACAAATACCTAAATCCGCAGAACACCACAATTTAACACTTTTATATTTACCTCGTCTATTCTTATAAATATGCAAAGCAATATTCGGTGTAACAATAGAACCACCAGCTAACAAAGTTTCCAGACATTTTAAATCATCTTCTGTAACTGGTAAAGCTATCATGCCTAAGTCTACTTTATCTGCAATAGCCTTAGCACCTCTTAAAAGATTCTGATTACCGTCTCTTTTTCCTTCCCATTCACCATTTAACTGTGTACTGGAAATAAGAAAAATTCCTAACTCATTACATAAATCTTTTAATCTAATAGCTAACATATACAAAATATTATCTTCTCTTAGTTTTACTCCGCCAGTTTTACGAGTAATTTCTTCTAAAATTTTTAAAGAAGTATGAATATAATCGAAACAAACATATTTAACTCCATGGTCGATTACGTGCTTTCTGATTGTGTTCTCTACATCATCTAAACAAAAGTCAGGCAATTCTTCAATCCAAATAGGGCTTTTTGAAATAATACCTGCGGCTTTCCGCACTCTATCTTCTTCTCCCTCTGCATATTGTCCATTTAAGATATTATCTTCTGGAACAGCAGAAAGAAAAGCCAACATCATAGTTTGAATTTCATCTACTTCTTGTTCTGTTGTAATAAATAATGACGGTTCAGAAGTTCCATTTTTTACCCAACCTCCCATAAACAAGTCATATATTTCATTACAACCAAAATTGCAAATATCAGCAACACCCATACGAGATTTACCAACACCAGAAGGCGCGGACCTTAAATAAAATTTCTTTAATCTCGCTCCTCTTGTAATCGTATTGATAAGAGGTCCATACATAGGAATACCGACTTCAGGAGTTTTCTTTAAATTATCAATCAATTCAAAAATATTTTGTCCTGCTTGGACACCAATATTATTACTAATTGAATTTAAATACTGACTCTTTATTTCATCTATTCTTTTATCAATAGTGTCAGCAATAACACTTATATCGGTGCTATCTAACCAATCCTCTTGAGATTGTTGCAGTTTAATATCAAGAGTAGAAGGATTATATAACCAAGTTACATCTACTCCATAATTCATATAAACCCTTAATAAAGTCATCTTTTTCATACGATTATAATAATAATCAAATTTAGAAGCGTCAGCTATTTTCATAATTTCATTGACATATTCTGCGCCCTTATTGTTATTATAAATCTTATATAAAGTTGGTCTACTTGATAAGAAATTATCAATATCCAACACTTCAATCTTCTTTAAACCTTGCGCCTTTAAATTATTAACCGCACTAAAAACTATCTTATGAAAATCTTCCGCAAAATCATCTACATTTAGACAATATTTATCTGTGCGGTCGAAAATATTAGGATAATTTATTAGACAACCAAGCACTTGCATAATACTACGCTTATCTATGAATAAATTGTTATTCAATGGTGTCAAGTCCTCCCTCTAATAAATTTAAGTCTACTATTTTTATATTCTTTCTTTTGGATTGCGGCGAGAGGATTTTAATTTCTTTTTCATTTAAAATAAACGAATCAATATCTTTATCTTTATTTAATTGTTGAGCATAGAAAATTGTTTCAAAATACTTCTTAGCATCATCATAAACATATGGAACTATACCAATGCCGCCATTTGCTTTTTCTATTGGGTTTTTCTTTATCTCAAAGAAATATTGTAAAGTCTTTAAAATACCAGAATAAGAATAATGATATTTCTCAACATAATCTTTTATTTGTTTCTTTATTCTTGCATTAACATAATCTAAACCAAATAATTTACAAATGTAATTATCTAATTCAATTATTGCTTGTGCTGATTTTTCATTCTTTATTTGATACTGTTGATAACATATTTTATGCCAATATCTATTTTTGATTAAGATGTTTTCTTCTTCATCTCTATAAAAATAGACGCCACAACCGGGACATTTTACTTTTCTTCGCACACTTGTAGCCATCTTAATCTCCTCCTATAAATAATTATATCATATTTTTTGATAAAAGTCAAAAAAGAAGACCGCTCTTTCAAGCAGTCTTCTTAATTTATATCTTATTTACTGAACATCTTTCAGTTCAGAAACAATAATATCAATCAGCATTACCTGGTCACGAGAACACTCTGAAACTTTCTTTCCCTTACCAAGATGACGCTCAACAATTTCTGTAATACGAGGAGCGTAATATTCAGAATCCTTAGCTACCATCTTAGAAGTAATTGACTGGAACTCTTCCATCAACTTATCAAAATCAAGTTCAGAAGTAGTATCCATATGAACATTTTCTCTGTCATTGGTTACATACTCACTTCCGTCCTCTTCTGCCTGCTTATCAATAGCATCAGCAATAGCGTCAACTAAATTCTGATAAGTAAACTCAATGCGGTCAGGGGTATACTTGAAACGAGAACCAGCTTCGAAACGAGGTGTTCCGCGCATAAACAAGAAAGTCTTTAAGCCTGCTTCTGTATCAATCTGTCTTGAATATCCAATAATATCGCACATACGAGTACAAATAATACGAGGCTTATTACCAAGAGTAGGAACAATACGATTGTATTCTGTTCCATCTTCGTTCTGGAAAGTCTTATCCTGCGCGTGAGAAATGATAACTAAACCATAACCAAGCTGAACAATCTGGCGCAGTTTGGCATCAAATTCCTTACCTGCTTTGGTAAAACCTTGACCGAAAGGAACCTTATTGATGGAATCAACGCCTTCGATATTACAGATATACTGTTCGCAATAGTCATAAGCAATATCCGCAGTATCAATAACAATGGTTTCAAACTTTTCCTTAACTTCCTCTTGTTTCAACTCACGCAGAAACTTTAGGAATTCAGACCAGTTATTAATGGGCTGAGCGAAAACACCAGGCAGAGCAGAATAACCTTTCTCAAAAGCAAAAAGCAAAGCACGAGGGAACTTACTTGCTATTGTGGTCTTACCACTCTTAGGCTCACCATAGAACAAAACACTATAACCACGAAGGTCACGAGAAACCTTATGGGGCTGTAAATCTAAAAGACTCATTATTTTTCCTCCTTATTGTTAATTTATACTATTGGGGAAGTTTGATTAAAAATCAAACTTCGCACCAGCAGCATTGTTCTTAGCAATAGGAGCAGAAGCACCAGCATTACCAGAAGACTTCTTACGAGCCTGCTCAGTTCTGGTCTTCAAATCAGCCAGATAAATCTCTCGATTTGCCAGAGCTTCCTTAACCTCAGCAACACTCAGAACAGCTTCGTCGCCAAAATCATAAGGTTCTGCGGCAACACCAGTCACAACATACTTCTTACGAGTATTGGTGTACTCAACAACCTTATCGGCACCGAACGCAGACTTTTCAACCTGAGTAGTTGTAGTAGTCTGAGTAATCATGTTACCCCAAACTCTGGTGAAAGTGTTATTCTCAAGGTCACGGAAATACTTTACGCCTTCCTTATTTTCAACCAGTAGCTTTACAGGAAGAATCTTACCAGCATAATCGAAGATGTAACCATTCAGGATAAGAGAACCAGTAGGCTCCATATCACCGTCTGCATTCTTCTGCATTTCGTCAGTAGTAGAAACAATCAGCATATCTACCTCAAAAGTAGCAGAAGGATTAATCTTATCAGAAACAATATGGGTGAAACCATTGAAGTTACGAATAGAACTTACCAGTTCACCATCAGGACGATACCAATCATTCAAAGACAGAGCAGAATCAATACGAACCTTAGTAGCCATATTAGTAGTGTTGTTGGTTACAGAAGGAGCAGCCATCAGAGTCTTGAGAGTAGGATACTTCTGGTTTGCAGTCTTCTTCTTTGTAATCTCGCTCTCGAAAATATCAATAGAAACAACATTATCTTCATCAACCTGTACACTAATCTTACCACTAATATACTTAGCACCAGGATTTGCGGCATTTTCGCCAGCTACTCGCTCTTCCAGAGCGCACTCATAAAGCAGTCCTTCGATGTGAGACTTATTAACCATTTTCTTCATATAAAATTTCTCCTTAAAATTAAATATTTTTCTTTTTTTTCTACTTACTTAAAACTCACATAATCAATTTAAATAAAATGATTAATCAGAAAAAGTTACATTTACTCCGATGTCAGTAAGAGAATAACTTGCAGGAGTTTCTCCAATCTTCTCTACATAACCATCAGTAACAAGTTTACGCATTGCACCACTTACAGAACGAGAACTAATAAACAATCCCTCAGCAATTTCTTTTGCTTTAAACAGATTATTAACATTATCTTTCTGTTCCTGCATATAAACAAGAATCTTCTTACCGTTCTCTGTAAAAGCTACCTTTTCCTTTTCTTTTGAAGCCTTTAGACTTTCAAAATAAATCATAGCGTCTTCATAGTTGAAATCATCTGTCTTTTCAATCGGATACTGGAGTAAGTGTTCGACCATCGCAATAAAACTTTGCTTTTTTGTCATTGAATAATATCTCCTTTTAATAATTATTATTTCTCTTTTTCTCTATAATAATTATATCATATTTTTTAATACTTGTCAAAATAAGAGAAAAGAAGGGACTTGAATAATTTTATTCAAGTCCCATTGTATTACTCAGCGGCTTCAGCAGCAGCGGGGTCGTAAGCCATACCAGCATCGGTCAGCTTCAGGAACTTAACCTGCTTGTGAGTACCATCCTCAATCTCAATCTCAGCAGCCTCACGGACACCCAGACCCTTCTTTACGAAAGAGTTAAAAGTACCGGTAATAGAATTAACAGGTAGACCCAGTGCATCGCTAACATCGTGAACAGTGACATTCTCACCATTAACACCCTTCAGATAAGCCAGAACCTTCTTTGCATTCTCAGACATAGCAGCCATAATAAAAATCCTCCTAAAAATTATAATTTATTTTTTTTTGATTTGATAAAGAACTTATTTTTTTTCTTTATCTTGATTACATATATATTATAAACTATTTTTTCTAAACTGTCAAAACAATTTATAATATTTTTGAAATCTTTAATTACCTTAATTATTATAAACTATTTTTTCATCAATGTCAATTAAAGATTTCATTTTTATTTCCAGAGATTTTATTTCTTATCTCTGAATATATTATAAACTATTTTTTTTAAAGTGTCAATAAATTAACCAAATGTCGCTTCAAAAGTACAAGACTTAGCGTCTTTATCATCACGAAACTCAATAAAACGAGGGTGCCGTAGGGCGTCTGCGGTCTTCCGCATACAATCTACTTTTACTACTCTATTGATATAATCCTGTGGCTTTGTAGCAAAAGCTGCACGTAGTTCATCATTAAGACCAGATGAAACTGTACCAATCTCAATTAAAGTACCATCTTTATAGACACCAATCCGCATAGCTGTTTTCCAACCATAATAATATGGCTTAGTTACAGGAATAGTTCTAAAATTGATACCTCTAATTGTTTCTCTTTTGCCCACATCACACTTTTTATAAAGTTGATATTCTCCGTTCGGATAATTGATATCTTCTTCAATAATCCAATAATCCCAACTGTCTTCATTTTTCCCATCGTACATTTTAGTAGCATCTTCAAAACCAATACATACGACATCAACAGTATCATGCTCTTTCCATTTAATCATATCCCAAGCAGGACGCTTACCTTCGGTATATGGAGCAGTCTTTAATTTCAATACTCCTCCCTCTTCACCATTGGCTAAAGCTGTACATAAAAAATCATAAATATTTTCTTCAACAATAGCAGCTAATTCAATATACTCATTTAAAAAACCGAAAGAATTACAAATTTCTGCCAACTTTTGATAACGAGCATAAGCCCCAAGAGAAGTTAAATCTTCTCCTTCGTAACGAATAATATCATGTAGATAAAAATGAATTTTTCCCTTTTCCTTTTGTCTCTCTACCGCCTTTTTAGGCAGACAACCCATAATAGTTCTTACTTCATTAGTAGTCTTACCTGGATAATAAATTTCTCCTATAACAACAGTATCGTTAGGAAGACAATTCAGAGCCTCTTCAATATGAGGTACATTTTTAATGCACTCTACCGGTAAACCAGTTTTAGTGCTTACGCCTCTACTAAAAAGATAATTGCTTCCATCTGTACTTTTAGAAAATTCATACCAGTTTCCATCTTTCTTCAACTCTGCAAAATAATCTCCGCTTTCACAGACCTCTACGATTTTATCTTGCTTTGTCTTTGGCAAACTCCAAACTTCCATAGCTTCATAAATTGGAGCGCCAGGATAGAACTTATCGACTTCTTCTCGTGAATACATAATATACTCCTTAATAAAAAGACTAACAAAATTTATAGCATTGAAAATTAGTTGAATTAGTTTTTATTTAATTAGATATACTCTCGGATTTAATTCTGTTACTCCAGAATTTAATGCTTCTGAATGAGTATTATAAAATACATCTATTCTATTACCTTTAATCGCACCGCCGCAATCCTCAGCAACAAAGGTTCCTAAGCCTTCGATATAAACTGTAGAACCATAAGGTATAACTCTGGGGTCAACTGCAATAGTGTGATTTGCTCTTGCGGTTACACCAGTAGCAGTAATACCGTTGGCCCATGGACCACAACACTGACTACAAGGACAATAAGCAGTTAATTTAAAAGTACCAAGACTAATTCTTCTATTTTTCTCTTCTTCTTTACGCTTTTGTTCTTCTAATGCTTTCTTCTTTGCTAATTCCGCAGCCTTTTGCTTTTCTAATTCTACGGATTTTACTTTCCAAAGCTCATTAGCATCATTCCAAACAGTCTTAGCTGCTTGAATAATTTCATGGTCTTCTGCAAAACCTAATTTACGAGCATTTTCTGCCAACTCATGTGCGGCAGTTTTAGCATTAGTAAGGCTAACTACTTGCGCTTCTAAATTTAAGCCATTTAAACTTTCTTCAACATTAACAGTTTCAAGAACATATGCTTTTTTGGTGATTTTTTCCTGTTCCAGTTCTTCAACAGCACCAGCGTGTCCTAAGAACACAGGAGCAATCATAAAACAAGACATAGTAGCAGCCATAATCATCGCAATCATTTTTTTAATAGTATTTTTCATTATTTCATTCTCCTTTATTTGTCGTCCTAAGAAGAAAAATCTTCTTAGGACTTGGTATTAGATACTTACTTTAATTTCAAATACTATAAAAATTGTTTGTTTATATTATGTTGATATTATTTACATTACCATATTTTGCAACATGATTGCCTTGAGCAATCTTGTTTACAGTTGGGACATCACTACAAGGAATCTTAATTAAGCTATTTTGACTATAAATGATTATGGTATCATTTTCATTAACAGACAAAATACTTAATGCAGTATCATTATCTGCTATTTTACAACCTATCGCACCGACTCCATTTCTACCTTGGAAATTATATTCCTTTTCCTCAGTTTTCTTGGCAAAACCATTCTTTGTAATGGTTAGAATATACTTCTTATCACCACAAATCGGTGTCATAGATACAGCATAATCATTTTCTTTCAATTTCATACCAGCAACACCCATAGTATTTCTACCAGTAGGTGCAATATCTTGAGTAGTAATTTTTATAGTCAGACCTCTATTATTAATAATGATTACAGGCTCATTGTCAACAAAACAGATCTTCTGAACTTCATCGCCTTCCCGCAGTTTAATACCAATAGTTCCATTTCTCTTGATATTCTTATACTCTTCCAGATTACTTTTCTTAATAAAGCCATTCTTAGTTAAGAATAATACAAAATGCTTAGTAGTATTGGTCAAAATATCTACAATTTTTACATCTTGTAAATCAAGAGCAGAAATAATATTAGTATCATTTTTAATATCACACAAAGGAATTCGATAAACCTTACCATCATTAGCAAAGATAGTCAAAGAATCCGCAGTTGTAGTTGAAAGAATATACTGATAGTTTTCTTTATTCTTTTTAGTCTTAAAAGATTTTACATTCTCAATAATCTTGATAGTATAATCTTCATCAATGCCTATTGTAATAGGCTTAGGAATAAATTCAACTTTAGTTTTCTTATCTTTTACAACATTGACTTGTGTAATATCTGTGCGGCGAGGACTTGCAAATTTACGACTTTCTTCTGCGAGTTCAGAAATGAACACTTTATTAAGTTCCTCTGAATTATTCAAGATTCTTTCAAGTTCATTTCTCTTTTTTGTTAATTCAGCTTCTTCTTCTTTTAATTCATCAATTTGCAGTTTAGTTAAACGATATAGTTCCATTTTTAGAACTGCTGTTGCTTGTTCTTCATTTAACTCAAATCCTGCCATTAAAGAAGTTTTTGCTTCTTCTTTTGTATTACTTTCCTTAATAACTTTAATCACATTATCAATATTAGCTAATGCAATTATATAACCAGTAATAACATTTAGTCTTGAAAGAATTTTAGCTAAATCAAATTCAGTACGACGAGTAATGACTTCATACTGGAAATTTACATAATACTTAATTAAGTCTTTCAGAGAAAGAACTTTTGGAGAACCATTAACCAAACAGGTATGATTTAGAGAATAAGTATTCTCTAATTGAGTCTTAGCAAATAAAACTCTAACAATATCTTCGGGGTCATATCCATTCGCTACTTCAATAACTAACGCATTTCGATGATCACTTTCATCTCTTGCATCAGCAATTCCTTCAATTTCTTTATTCTCGCACAACTTTACAATGTCTTCCAGAATTTTTTCCTTTTTTGTCATATAAGGAATTTCTGTAAAGACAATAAGATTTCTTTTCTTTCGAGTTTGAATTTCGTAACGACCACGAATTCTAATTCTTCCTCGACCAGTTTTATATCCTTCGACTAACTCATCTTTATTGATAACAATACCGCCAGTCGGAAAGTCTGGTCCTTTAATAATTTCTACTAACTCTTCATTAGTAATATCTGGATTTGCTACATATGCTTCTATTGCTTTTTCAACATCAGTCAGATTATGAGGAGCAAAAGAACAAGCCATACCTACCGCAATACCAGTAGTACCATTTAAAAGAAGATTAGGCACTCGCGCAGGAAGAACTTCTGGCTCGGTATATTCCTCAGAAAAGTTAGGTATAAAATCTACCGTATTCTTTTTTATATCTCGAACCATTTCTTCTGCGAACTTGGTCATTTTTGCTTCTGTATAACGATAATGAGCCGGAGGGTCACCATCAATAGAACCAAAGTTACCATGTCCATCAATTAAACAATATCTCATAGAGAAGTCTTGAGCAAGACGAACAAGAGAATCATATACAGAAGTATCACCATGAGGATGATACTTCTTTAGTACTTCGCCTACAATACCAGCACTTTTGGTATATTTCTTATTAGACAGCAACCCCTGGTCATAAGCCGCATAAATAATGCGTCTATGAACCGGTTTTAATCCATCTCTTACATCAGGTAATGCTCTATCTGTAATAACTGATACAGCATAATCCAAGAAAGATTGCTCTACTTCTTCAGACATATTAGTTGGGAATATGTTTTCAATCACTTGTGACATTTAATTACTTCTCCCTTCTAAATATTTCTGTTCTGCTTCTCTTGTAGCTTCTTTAGCCATTTGGTCGGCAAGTTCATTAAACTCTTCTCCAAAATGACCTTTGATTTTCTTTACTTTAATACATCTTTCAAATTGCATTAAAGAATAAATTTCTTTAATAATTTCTAAATTCTCAGGTGGCTTTTTATCGCTTTTTTTAATCCAATTATTCGCCGCCCAAGAGTTCATCCAAGTATTTACAGTATTAACTACATAAGCAGAGTCACTAAAAATTTCGATTTCTCTTTTATTTGTTTTAGTTAAAATCTTGGCGATTTTAATAGCTTGTAATACCGCCATCATTTCCATTTCATTATTAGTAGTATTACTTTTACTTTCCTTATATATTTTAACACTTTTATTATTAATTGTCAATATAACTGCGTAACCGCCAAAATTTTCTTTGCTTCCATTCTTAGAACAAGAGCCATCAGTATATAATTGAATAGTCATCAATAATTACTCCTTTCTTTAAGATTTAATAGCTTGCTCTCCTTCTGGAGATTTTTTTACATCTTCTTTATCTTCTTCTGTTGCTTCTTCTAAATCATCGGGTGTATCTTCAATAATACCATCATGAATTTCATAAAGGTTTTGACCATCAAAAACCTCAAAATTATCCATTAAAGTATTAGTGATTACAATAGGATAATCAACAAAAATATCTCTCTCACAAGAAGACATGACTGCGCGAATAGCTTTATCCTTTGGAGATAACTCTACATCTCTTAAAATAGTATAAGCACTTTCTGCCATTTCTGCGCCAGATCCTATTGCAAACATATCATACAACTCTTGGACACAACCATCAGAAGAGATTGCGTAGCAAGAATCTCCATGAGCAATGATAAAAGAAGATTCCATGAACAACATTCCGTGGTCTGAATGAACACGATTAAATTTTTGCAGTTCTGCAAAGAACTTAGGGACGGTTTCTCTTACCATATTCTTAAAGTTGACATTATTCTTTAAAATATCATTTTCAGAAATAAAATCTACATCAGAGGTAGAAATGATATTCAAATCTCTTAAAGAACCAACTCCACCAATGTTTACTTTATTTCTGCCCTTAAAAATCTTAAAAGAGTGTTGAGATAACAACAGGCTCTTAGTCCAGCCTGCTGTTACCTGACTATCAGTTGCTAACCAAATCTTATCCTCATCTCTTACTGCAACTACTACAGACATATTAGTTTACCTCCATTAAATATCAACATTAGCTCTATGAGCATTTTGTTCGATAAATTCCTTTCGAGGAGCGACAGAAGAACCCATGAGTTTATTGAAAATTCGAGCCATCTTATCTGCATCGTCTAAAGTCATTTGCTTCAAACGACGATTCTCAATATTCATAGTAGTTTCTTTTAATTCCATCTTATCCATCTCACCAAGACCCTTCATATAAGTTACCTCATATTTCTGACCTTGATGTGTGCGCTTGTATTCCGCAAGCTGAGAATCATCTAACAAATATTCAATTTTAGTTCCTTTTTCAACTTTATATAATGGAGCCATAGCTAAATAAACATATCCATGCTCAATCAAAGGACGCATATACTTAAAGAAGAAAGTCATTAACAAAACACGAATGTGAGAACCATCGACATCAGCATCTGCCATAATAATAATCTTCTTATAACGAACTTTATTTATATCAAAATCATTTCCAAAGCCCGCACCAATAGCACGAATTAAAGATTTGATTTCTTTATTGGCTAACAGCTTAGTAATATCAGTCTTTTCAGAATTAAGAACTTTACCCTGTAATGGCAGGACTGCTTGAGTCTGTCTATCTCGACCTTGTTTAGCACCACCGCCAGCAGATTCACCCTCGACTAAAAACAATTCAGTTTCATCTGGGTCTTTACTGATACAATCTACTAACTTGCCTTTAAAAGCAGAAGGAAGAACACTCTTATTCTTTTCTCTTATTACATCTCTTGCTTTTTTAGCTGCTTCTCTTGCTTTTTTGCTTGTGATAGCTTTATTGACAATAGTTTTTAATTCAGTAGGATTTTGAGTAAACCATTTTCTGATTTCTTTACCTACTAACTTTTCTACTATTGTACGACCTTCCGCAGAAGTTAATACATCTTTAGTTTGTCCATTAAAAATGGGGTCAGGCATTTTCAAAGACAAAGCAAGAACTAAACCTTCTTTTAAATCATCACCAGTTAAATTACCATCTTTATCCTTTAACAACTTCATTTCACGAGCCATATCATTAACAGTTCGTGTCATCGCAGCTCTAAAACCAGTCAAATGAGTACCACTGGTATTAGGAATATTATTGGTATATAACTTAGTTGTTTCTGAATAGTTAGCACTATAACATAAAGCCAAAGAAACACAATATCTATCTTCTTCACTCTTGGTACTAAAGATAGAAGTTAAACGCTTCTCTTCTGGACATAAAGATTTAATATAATCAACCATACCATCTTTTGTCTGGAAAATGATAGGCTCATTATTTTTATAATTCAGTTCAATAATTAGACCGGGACACAAAAAAGAAAATTCTTTTAACTGTTTTATTAATCTATCTTTATCAAGAGTAATTCCCTCTTTAAAAATAGTTGCATCAGCTTTATATTCAATAGTGGTTCCATGCTCTGCATCTTTTTCAGAATCAATAGAAAACATAGTTCTATGTCCCTTTTTAAATTCCATACGAGCTTTTTTACCATCTCTTACAGAAGTAACAATAAAAAAGTCAGACAGAGCATTTGTTGCCTTAGAGCCAACACCATTCATACCACCACTTGAGTTATAACCAGTGGAACCATCAGAACTAAACTTTGCTCCTGTATGAAGTTTTGTAAAAATATTCTCCAAAGTTTCAGTGCCATCTTTCTTTTTACCGAAAGGAACACCTCGACCATTATCTTTAATATTTACAACATCATCATTAGAAACAGAAATTACAATCTTATTACAAGTTCCTTCGAGATATTCATCAATAGCATTAGAAATAATCTCAAGATTAATATGATGGAGGCCATCGAGACCTACAGAACCAATATACATTCCGGGTCTTTTTCTGATTGCTTCAATACCTTCTAAGGTTTGAATTTGTTCAATACCATAAGACATTATCTTTATTCCTCCTTTACTAATATTATTATAACATATTTTTAATTAAATGTCAAAAAGGGTAATGAATAAATATATTCATTACCCTTTCTTTTGTTAATTAGAATTTGTATAGTCTTCTAAATACTCCATAATTTCACTTACAGTAGGATGTCGATGACAAGAACGCTTCTTTGTTTCAGTACAGAAACAGAAAGGCTTATTCTTTTCACATTTAGGTACAAGCATATCTTCCAACTCTGGACAAACCTTGAGTACCTCATCTCGCATCATTTTAGCTAAATTACGAATTTCCCATTGAGCGCAAGTACATAAACGCTCATTCATAAAATGAATTAACTCTCTTAAATTCATCTTAACATTAATTTCAGAAGCACAAGCGTTAGGAAGTAGAAAACGAGCATCTTCCGCAGGAATACCCATTTCTAACAAATGTCCATAACCATCTTTAATAACATTAATAACATCATTAAAAACATTTAATGCTTCTGGATTATTCTGAATAGTAGGAGGAATTACAAAATTAAATCCATCTTCTTCACAATAGCGCTGAGAACGCTGAGCAAAAGAAGCCATACGATGTCGCACCAACTGATGAGTTAAAGCACGACTAACGCCAGAAATCTTAAAATGAAAATCAGCAAACTCAAGCACAGAATGATGCCCGCTCTTATAACAATGACGCATAATAGCACCCTTTGTTGGCTTACTATCATAACAGGTACTTGCCGCAATCTCTATCTTTTCTACTGGATTAAAAGTATAAGAAACTAATTTAACTTCCATATTACTTCTTAATTACCTTTCTACGATTTTTCATATTCTTATAACGACGCTGGAAAGTAGCTTTGTGAGTAAGATAAGCCTTCAAATCAGTTTCCAGACAAGACTTGCGATTAGCATAAAACTCTACATCGCGCTCAGCTTCTGCGAGCTCCTTCTTTAGCTGCTCAACCTTTCTCTTACTTTCACGGCACTTACTATCCTCTCTCTTGATACGAGCACGGAATTCTGCAATAGTAATACCAGTCAGTCGACCTGCAATTTCTGCGTCTTCGGGATGCGCCTTAGCCTTACCAATAAAGACCTTGCCCTTATCAATAATCTTAAACATTGCTTCCTTAGTATTATCATTATAAAAATCAAACTTTTTCATCAATAATATCCTCCTTGAATTTTCCAGCTTCAAAATCCTTCTTAAAATCTTCGTAAGAATAAGTATCACACGCTCGAATTTCGACATGATTAACTACTTTCTTACAATAAATGCAGTACAGTCTTTTTAAGTGTCCCTTTTCTCTAATTCGGCTATCTCGACGTGGAATCGGCACACCCTTATGACCACATTTAGTACAATAAAAATCACTAATAGTGAAATTTTTAGTACGCAAATAAAATCACCACTTTCTTATTTTGCCTATATCTTTTACTGTATATATATTATATCATAAAAAATATAAGAAAGCAAGAAAGAAATCATTTATGTAAGACTATACTTCCTGTGTCAAAAGTCTTTTTTATATCAATAACTCTTTGATTAGAAGAACCAACCCAATGTAATTGTAAATCTTTCTTTGTTTCGTCAAAAACACCATCGACTAATACATCTATCTTTTGAATAAAATCTAAATTTTTAATTTTTTCAAAAGAATAACCTGTGTATAACCAAATAGTTTTTTCTGGAAAAGCAATTTTTAAATTATTTATCAATAACTTTATTGCTTCTCTATTATCTGGGAATAAAGGGTCACCACCAGTTAAAGTGATTCCTGAAATATAGTCTTTTTGTAGTTCATTACAAATTTCCATATAATCTTCCATTTTAAAAGGAATACCATAATGCGGGTCCCAGGTCTGTGAATTTTGACAATTTTTACAATAATGATTGCAACCAGAAACAAAGAGAGTTACTCTTATTCCATCTCCATTTAACATATCATCATGTTTAATGTCGCAATAATTCATTATTTAAACACTCCTTCTGAAATTCTATTAAGAGTGCGTTCTGTTTTAAAGTCAATCCAATGCTGAATATCCTCTTCTTTAATATCCAAAATATGCTGTAACCAATCTAAACAAATGATTACATCTGCCATTTCTTCACAAATATTTTCATAATCGCCTTTACCACGAAGATATTTAGTAATTGTCTTCTGTAATTCAGAACATTCCTCAATAGAAATAACTAAACCAGTATTATCATACTTTCTGGTAATTAACTCTGATAACTTTTCATCAATCTTAAACATTTCTTTTCTCCTTTATATAATTAAAGATTAAAGCACCAAACGCATTGCCGCAAATCATTATTAAAATATAAACAACAGCTTTAACACTCCAAACTCCAGCTAAAGAAAAATAAAACATATTAGCAATAGAGTGTTCAAAACCTGACAATATAAAAATTACAACTGGTAAAATTATAAAGATTATATTTTTTGTTTTATTATAATTATCAACAGCAAGATACATCATAACGCCGCAGAACATAGCTAAAATAAAAATAGAAAAAATATCTTTATTCAACTTATTCGCGCAAATTATATCTGCGGAAATAGGTAAATTTCCTAATTTTGCAAAAACACTTGTGAGGAAAGTGCCTATGAAGTTTCCTATTATAATAACAGGAATAGTTTTTAACTGTTCTTTTGTTTTTACAAAACCAATTTTCCCTGTAAAAAGGTTAAATTGTTGAATTATTATAGTTAAAAGTCCAAAAGAAAATAAAAATGCGGCTATAATTGGATTATCCAGGGATAGGTAGATAATACCACCTATCCCAATCATAAAACCAGCATAAATAGATTTTATAAAATTATCCATTACATACTTACTCTATCAGCAATTTCAGCATTCTTAGAAGCATTGTAACGAGTATCTCCATGGACTCTTGTATAACCTAAATATCCATTCATTCTATCAATTTTAGTAATCATCTTAGAATGACACTTAGGACATTCATCCATTTCTAATTGCTCATAGCCGCAATCTTCACAATAAGACAAGGATAGATTGATACCCTCATAGAAACCTAACTTCATTGCTCTACGAACTAAAGTTTTAAAAGCACCTAAGTTATAATCAATAGGATAACGAACATATTGGATCTTGCCACCATTAAATAGATTCCAGAATCTATTTTCTAAATCTTGCTTTTGAACTGGGGTAATATTTTCAGTTACATGGCAATGGAAAGAATTACTTACATATAGTTTATCAGAAACATTTTTGATAATACCATACTTCTTTCTAAATTGCTCAACCTGTAATCCAGCTAAAGATTCAGCAGGAGTACCATAAATAGCATATAAAATGCCATCTTCTTCTTTAAACTTATTGACCTTTTGATTAATATATTCCATTACTTCAAGAGCAAAAGAACCGTCTTCAACTAAAGATTTTCCATGATAAAGCTGTTCTAACTCATTTAACGCAGTAATACCAAAGGACATAGTGGCTGGTTTAATAACTTCCAAGATTTTTTCATCAGGCTTTAAATGACCTTTATAAAAACCACCTTCACAAAAAGCTAAAGGATTAATAGAAGCTCTTTTTTCAGCTAAGAAATTAAAAGTCTTAATATGGAGTTTTCTAATTAACTCCAAGTAATAATCTAAAACTTCATAAAAGTCTTTTCCTTCTTCTCTTGCTTTTGCTAAAATCATAGGTAAATGCAGAGAAATCGCGCCTAAATTAAAACGACCTTCAAAGACAGGAGTATCATTTTCATCTGCGGGTTTCATACCACCGCGCTCATACCAAGGACTTAAAGATGCTCTGCAACCCATCAGACTTACAACTTTACCATACTTTTTATACATAGAAGGAATATAACCTTCGCCAGTTAATGATAAATAGTCTGGATACATAGCCTTAGAACTACATTCTATTGCTTTGTCAAATAACCACTCATATGGCTGTCCAATTCCATGTAAATTTTCATCATATAAGAAAGTTAATTTTGGGAATAAAACTGGCTTTTTATGCCCATCAGCGCCTTGTCCATTTTTACGAACTTCTAATGCTACTTCTGATGCCATTAATCCCCATTTGGTAGTATCAATACCAAAAGAAATAGCAATAAAAGGATAATCTCCACGAGAAGAACCTACTGTATTAAAACGATACTCCCAAGACTGGAATCCTTGTTCCATATCTCTACGAACCTTTTTTGTAGCCCATTCATCAGCTTCTTTTTCATAACATGGCAAACCATAATCTTTCATTAAATCAGAAAATTCTTGTAAATATTTTTGGTAAGACTTTTCAGCATAAGGAGCCAATACAGAGTCTACTCTTGGAATAGTAAAACCACCATATTGCATAGCTGCGGCAGACATAGTGACATCACTCATAACATCAAAAGCAACATCTAATGTTTTAGGCTCATTATACCAAACATTACCCATTTCAAATCCGCCTTTTACAACAGAAGCCATATCAAATAGACAACAGTTCATTGTATCTAAACGAGCACTTCTATCATGGATATAAATATATCCATCTTTCATAGCCTGTCTTTCCTCAGAATTTAAAAAGAATTTCTTATATAGTTCTGAATTAAGCTCGCTATAAATTAAACTTCTTTGAGTACTTACCAGAGAACTGTCAGTATTAGCATTACTTTTATCACCTAAATAGCGAATTTTCTGACCGTTCTGATATACCCTATCTAACATATGTACAAAATCAACTTTGTAATTGCGATAATCTCTATAACTTTTAGCTACTTCGGGTTTTATTTCTTCCAACGCACTTTCTACAATGAAATGCATGGTTGAAATATCTACAACATCTATATTTAAATCTTGTACTTTAGTTGTAACAATATTACATATTTTAGTAATATCTTCATCTGTAAAAGTGACCATTACTCGTTCCGCAGATTTTCCGATAGCAGTAATAACCTTTTGAATATTAAAAGGTTCTAATGTGCCGTCTTTTTTTCTAACAGAATAACCCATTATAATCTCTCCTTCATTTAGTTTTTAGGGGCGTATTTATAATGAAGAAAATGATTTCTTAATTGAACCAAATTGCCCATATCTTGTATCTTACCTTATTTTATTATACAATATTTTCTATTAAAAGTCAAGGAAGAGACGATTAAGCCTCTTCCTCAAAACAATGTTCACAATATTCCTTGCCATTTTTATACTTAATTTTCTCTTTACGAATATACTCGCCGCACCCATTGCAATAAGTATATAATTCTTCTAAACAGTCAGGACAAATATAAATACCTTCCGACTCTAAATAATATAAGTCTTCAATGTCATATTCTAAATGACAAATGCCGCAGACATTATCTGTCACAGTACAAGTATCACAAGTCCCTTCTTTTGTTTCAACAGCTATCTCTTTACCACATTGTAGGCATAAGATTGGTTCTCCTATTGCCATAAAATGGTCAAAATTTTCTAAGGAACAACAACTGGGGAAAAATCTATAAAAAGTTTGAGGTCGTTTAGTATCATTATATTGACAAGTATAAGGAGTTTGATAACAAACATCTTGCTCCTTTTCTTCATCATACCTTTTAAGAGGAGTAAAATCTTTATTCTCAAATAATTTCAATATCATATTATCTACTTCTGCTAAAAATTGAGAAGAATGATAAGGATATTGCTTATTATAAAGAACAAAAATTTTACCATCTTTCTGTTCAATATGGATTAACATTCTCCATACTTTTGAATTCCAATTCATAATACTACCAAAAGCATCATTCAATCTACTATAGTTATCATCTTCTGTAATATAATATGCAACTAAAGTTACCTTATCAGCCATATAATTTAAATTACCAATACGATAATCACCATCATACATAGAATGACAGGAATCCCAACCTCTATCATTGTCTGAAATACTTAGATAATCATAAGGACAAATAGATAATTTTATACTACCCTTCTTTTTAGAATACATTTTCTGGGAAAAAGTGGAATAATAATTCTGCAATTCATTCTTTGCTCCTGTTGAAGTAAAGAAAAATTTAATTGCTTTAGAAAATTTCATTCCTTTGAGAATTTTGATTTCTCCAATTCTTCCTTCGTATTCCCAATTATCAAGAACTTTATTATTCCTAAAACCTTCTAAAGTAACTGCCTCATTCAAGAACTTATTAAATACATTCAATGTGTATAAGTTATTAAAGTATTTATAGAGATTCTTCTTAAAAAGAATAAAAGACTTTTGAACATCTTCTTCATCATTACGCAATTCTAAAATATCATTAGAAATAATTTCTTGACCGCCAAAGAGTTGATAAAGTTTTTCTTTATTTTTAGACCACTTATCAAGAATGTCTTCAATAGATTTTTCAGCATTTTCAGTATTATCAAAATTTCGTTGAATTATTTGAAGAATATTCTCTTTATACTCTTCTTTAATTAGTGGCATATAATTCCTCCTTGAGATTATGGCTTAAAAAATGGTAAACAATCTTTACATAAGAAACTATTATGAAATTGTTCCATTTGAGTTTTAGGAAAAGATAAACCACAACACATACATCTTTTCATGTTGTCATTTTCAGTAAAATAACTAAATCCTTTTTCTAATTTTTTACTTTCTCTTACCATATAATATATTATATCATATATTTTATCATTTTGCAATAAAGATAAATATTCATTTTGACAGTGTTCATTATAATAACCCACAGATAAATTAACACCTGCAATATTTAAAGTGGGAGATATAATACAAATATCAGAAAAAGTCCCAGACTTAGGAATAAAACCAAAAGAATTGATATATCTTTGAAACAATTTGTTATTACAATCATAATAAACTGCATCATTCTTTTCTTTTCTATCTAATTCTACAATAAATTTTATAAGTTTGTCAAGCGAAGAGTCTTTAAAATCTTCTGTAAACTGCTTTGCGCCTTTACCACCTATTTCTTCATCTGTTGTAAATAATATATAAGGGCGCAAACCAGCTAATAATAATTTTATAATAATAAATATTCCTGCTCTGTCATCAGCTCCGAGACCTTCTGGTGACCATATTACTTTTTCAACACTATCGAAAAATAATTTCTTTTTAAATTGATTATGAGC
>UMJR01038630.1_pt1 | contig 87963 bp, 70 predicted proteins | sample 1966121 | NCBI WGS metagenome assembly UMJR01 (sample SAMEA4836155, study PRJEB28245) | human gut metagenome | biome: gut microbiome; material: fecal sample | place: Denmark | collected 2008
CGTTCTCGGCGCCTTCTACATCCTCTTCTTCGATGAGATAATCACCTTCCAGCGCACGTAATATTTCCGCAACCGAAATCTTTGTGGCAGGCTTCGCCAACAGGTATCCCCCCTGCGGTCCTTTCACGCTTTTAATGATTCCGGCTTTTCTGAGTGCCGCAAATACCTGTTCCAGATACTGCGGTGAAATACTGTTACGCTCTGCAATTGCTGCAAGTGCAACATGGGATTCTTTTGAGTATACGGACAGGTCGATCAGTGCCCGAAGTCCGTATCTGCTTTTCTTTGAAAAATTCATATTCTACTCCGTGAAGAGCGGTGTGGAGTAATATCTGTCTCCGGTATCCGGAAGCAGTGCCACAATCGTCTTTCCTTTGTTTTCCGGACGTTTTGCAAGTTCGATCGCTCCATAAAGTGCGGCTCCCGAAGAAATTCCTACCAGGATTCCCTCTTTCTTTGCAAGCAGCTTTCCTGTTGCAAAAGCGTCATCATTTTCTACAGTAAATATTTCATCATATACAGTTGTGTTGAGTACGTCCGGTACAAATCCTGCTCCGATTCCCTGAATCTTGTGAGGACCACCTTTTCCTGTAGAAAGTACCGGTGAGCTTGCAGGCTCCAATGCAACGATCTTCACATCCGGATTCTGGGATTTCAGATATTCGCCGACACCGGTCAGTGTTCCACCTGTACCAACACCTGCGATAAACAGATCTACTTCTCCGTCTGTATCCTTCCAGATCTCTGGTCCGGTTGTCTTTCTGTGTACTTCCGGATTAGCCGGATTAACAAACTGTCCAGGGATATAGCTGCCCGGGATCTCTTTTGCAAGTTCATCTGCTTTTTCAATCGCACCCTTCATTCCCTTTACGCCTTCTGTCAGAACAATCTCTGCTCCGTATGCTTTCAGGATATTTCTTCTTTCTACACTCATTGTCTCCGGCATAGTAAGAATGATACGGTATCCTTTGACTGCTGCAATCGATGCAAGACCGATTCCCGTATTTCCCGAAGTAGGCTCAATGATAACAGAACCTTCTTTTAATAATCCTTTTTCCTCAGCATCCTCGATCATTGCTTTGGCAATTCTGTCTTTTACACTTCCGGCCGGGTTAAAATATTCCAGTTTCACAAGGATTCTTGCCTCTAATCCTAATTCTTCTTCAATATTTTTCACCTCTACAAGAGGAGTATTTCCAACAAGCTCTAAAGCACCATTATAAATTTTTGACATCGTAAGTTCTCCTTTCTTTCCTACTGTTTTGATAGGTTTAACTCGATGATGTCATTATATGCCTATAAAACCTATTTGTCAAGTATACTTTATATTTTTCTGATTTTCCAAATATTACTCTTCCAGCAGAAACTCTACAAACACACTGTTGCTGACATCGATCCCCCGTTTTGTAAGCCATACTCTGTCATCATCTTGCTCAAGAAGCTTTAAGCTTTCCAGTTTGCAAATCGGTTCACCGTAAATATCCTCCAGACTTTTCCCAAAATACTCTGAAAATTCTTTTTTTGAGATTCCGTTCATTTTCCGCAGTCCAAGAAACATAAATTCCTCCATCTCCTCAGTTTCTGTCAGAAGCTCTGCCTGAAATTTGTTCCTGTAGGAATGTGCATACTCCCTTAGCTGATCCGGGTTCGTGTAGCGACTCATTTTTCCTTCCAGCTTCCTGCATTTTCCAATCAGATCCCCTGGAACCAGAGATGCCGCACCAATTCCAAATCCCAGATACGGAATTCTCTCCCAATATCCCAGGTTATGCCGGCAGGCATATCCCTCCTTAGCATAATTGGAAATCTCGTAACGGTGATATCCGTTCTTCTCCATCAGCGTTTCCGTATCCCAGTACATCTGACGCTCCGCATCCTCATCCGGAAGCTTTGGCCCTTCTTTTGCCTCGTCTTCTACATATTTTTTATAGAAAGTTGTTCCCTCTTCCAAGATCAGACTATATGCAGAAATATGCTCCGGGGAAAGTGCCATTACCTGCTCCAGTGTACGCCTCCAGCTTTCCACCGTCTGCCCCGGAATTGCCGAGATCAGATCTACATTGATATTTGAAAAACCATTGGCTCTCGCCAGATGATATGCTTCCCGAAATTCTTCATAAGTATGGATTCTTCCAAGCAGACGAAGTTCCTCATCATTGACCGACTGCAGACCGATACTCAGACGGTTCACCCCTGCCTGTCTGTACTTTCGCAGTTTTTCTTCCGTTACCGTTCCCGGATTCATTTCCATAGTGATCTCTGCGTCCTCATCCAACGTAAATATTTCCCTGACCGTATCCATCAGCCGCCCAATCTGCTCACCGGTAAGAAGAGATGGGGTTCCGCCTCCGAAAAAAATGGAAATCACCCTGTAATTCTGCACTGTATCCGGACAGTTTCTGATCTCGTCGACCAGCATTTTCACATATTCCTCTTTTTCCTTTTCTCCGGCCGGACCGGAAAGGAAATCACAATATGCACATTTTTTCACACAAAACGGAATATGAATATATAGTTCTAAAGGCTGCATCTGCTTTTCTCCTTTTCTGTGCAAAAGGCAGGAACCTTTCCCTCGGAAACCGCTCCTGCCTTTTTGTGTATACGATGAGCCAAGTACAGATTTGTGCTTGCACAAGAATCTGTACTTGGCGAATGTACATCACCTGGCTGTTAAGCGAGATAGTGTACAAAGTATACGAATCGAGTAGGAGCCAGCCTGCTCGATTATCCTTTTTCTGTCTATTTGTCGTCCAGTTTTAATACACTCATAAATGCCTTCTGTGGAATTTCTACATTTCCAACCTGGCGCATACGCTTCTTTCCTTCCTTCTGCTTTTCCAGAAGCTTCTTCTTACGGCTGATATCACCGCCGTAGCACTTGGCAAGTACGTCCTTACGCATGGCTCTTACTGTCTCACGGGCAATGATCTTGCTTCCGACAGCTGCCTGGATCGGAATTTCAAAAAGCTGTCTCGGAATCTCTTCTTTGAGCTTCTCACACATCTTTCTTCCTCTCTCATAAGCACTTCCCGCAAATACAATAAAGGAAAGAGCATCCACTTCTTCTTTGTTGATCAGGATGTCCAGCTTGACCAGATCAGATTTGACATAGCCGAGCATTTCATAGTCAAAAGACGCATAACCGCGGGATCTGGATTTGAGCGCATCAAAGAAATCATAGATGATCTCATTCAGAGGCAGGTGGTATTTCAATACCGCTCTGGTCTCTTCGATGTATTCCATTCCCTGATATTCGCCACGTCTTTCCTGACACAGATCCATGATCGCACCGATAAATTCGGATGTCACCATGATCTCTGCTTTTACCATCGGCTCTTCCATAAAATCAATTTCTGACGGATCCGGAAGATTAGACGGATTGGTCAGGTCGATCACTTCTCCGTTGGTCTTGTGCACCTTGTAGATAACGCCCGGCGCAGTTGTCACCAGATCCAGATTGTATTCTCTTTCCAGTCTCTCCTGAATGATCTCCAGATGCAAAAGTCCAAGGAAACCACAGCGGAAACCAAATCCCAGCGCAAGAGAGGTCTCCGGTTCAAACTGAAGTGCCGCATCGTTGAGTTGCAGTTTTTCCAGTGCATCTCTCAGATCCGGGTATTTGGAGCTGTCTGCCGGATACATTCCGCAGTACACCATCGGGTTGACCTTTTTATATCCCGGAAGAGGCTCAGAACATGGATTTTCCGCACCTGTTACGGTATCACCCACACGGGTGTCCTTTACATTTTTCAGGCTGGCTGTAAAATATCCAACCATTCCTGCTGAAAGCTCATCACAAGGGATAAACTGTCCGGCACCAAAATATCCAACCTCCACAACATCAGCAGTTGCACCTGTCGCCATCATATGAATCGGCATTCCTTTCGTGATACATCCTTCTTTGATACGGCAGAATACGATAACGCCTTTATACGGATCATAGAGGGAATCGAAAATCAGTGCCTGAAGCGGTGCATCCGGATCTCCTGTCGGAGAAGGAATCTTTGTCACGATCTGTTCCAGAACCTGATCTACATTAAGCCCTGTCTTTGCCGAGATCAGTGGTGCATCCTGCGCTTCAATTCCGATCACATCTTCAATCTCTTCGATCACACGCTGCGGCTCTGCGCTTGGAAGATCGATCTTGTTGATAACCGGCATGACATCCAGATCATGGTCCAGTGCCAGATATACATTTGCCAGTGTCTGCGCTTCTACGCCCTGTGCCGCATCAACGACCAGGATCGCTCCATCACAGGCTGCAAGACTCCGTGACACTTCATAGTTAAAGTCTACGTGTCCCGGAGTATCGATCAGATTAAAGATATATTCCTCCCCATCCTTTGCCTTATAAACCGTGCGGACTGCCTGTGATTTGATTGTGATACCACGTTCTCTTTCCAGATCCATGTTATCCAGCACCTGTGCCTGCATCTCTCTGCTGGTCAGAAGACCTGTCTGTTCGATAATACGGTCCGCCAGTGTGGATTTTCCATGGTCAATATGTGCAATAATACAAAAATTTCGAATCTTTTTCTGATCCATATGCATATTTTCAGTCTCTCCTTTTTCTTCTTATCTATATCTGATTACTTTTCCCGTTTGCTACTGTACTGCACCAGAAAGAGTTCCACCGAGAGGATATCTCCCATCTTTCCGGTTTTTACATCTTCTTCCGTCTGTACACCGGCTTCTACGATCCCACGCAGCTCTTTCCTGGTAAATGCCTTCGCCTGTGTCCGGTACTTTCCTACCAGGAATGGCATGATTCCCACCTTGGCGGCAATCTCTTTTGGCGGAACCCCAGTACGGTCCATCTCTTTTACCTCCATCAGGATACGGAACTGTCTGGTCAGCAGGTAGAGGATCCGCATCGGCGGTTCCTTCAGTGTCAGAAGATCATAATAGTAATCCAGCGCTTTTTTCTGCTCTTTTGCTGCAACCGCATCTACCATATCAAAAATATGGTTTCCGATCTGCGTAGTACAGATTTCATCAATATCTGCTGCCGTAATCTCCGTGTGGTTCATGCAGTAACAGAATAATTTTTCCAGCTCCTGCCCGAGATTCTCCATGTCATTACCAGTCTTTGCAAGCAGATAGCGCACTGCTGCCTCCGACATCTGAAGCTTCTCCTTTTTCGCCATCCCAAGGATCCAGCGGATCAGTGTCTTTTCATCCTGCCGCTTCAGTTCTACAATATGACCTTTCTCCTTGATCGCTTTGTAGAGCTTTCCTCTCTTATCCAGCTCTGATTCCACAAAGATCATATAAGTGGTCTCCGGCATGTTCTTCAGATATTCTGCCAGCTCCGGTGTCGCATTTTTCAGAAAACCGGTATTTTCCAGAACGATCAGCCTGCGCTCTGCAAAAAAAGGTAAGGTCTCGGCAAGGTCGATAATCTCCTTCGGGTTCGTGTTCTTTCCCTCAAAATAACGATAATTCATCGTGTCACCTTCCGGAACCATCGCTTTGACGAAACGGTTTTTATATAATTTTTTTAGATAAGCTTCTTCTCCGTACAGAAGATAAATCTGCTTAAACTGTCCTGTCTTTAAATCTTCATTCAAACTTTTCATGGACTTTGGATACCATATTCCCTTCCATCTGTATACATACTGACAGCACCTCTGTCTTTCGTATTATATAGGCTTACGCCCCATTTTGCAAGTCTTTCCAGTGTTTCCGCATGCGGATGTCCATAACGGTTTTCTTTTCCGGATGAACAGAATGCTGCCCGTGGTCGGATCACTTCCAGAAGCTCTTCGCCGGTCGCATTTCTTGATCCGTGGTGTCCGACTTTCAGCAGATCATAACACGCCGGAAGTTCTCCTTTTTTCCGGAGATTTTTTATTCTCTCTGTCAACAGCTCTTCTCCGGTATTTTCCAGATCTCCGGTAAAAAGCATGGTAATTTTTCCATATTGCAGGTGAAGTACCAGAGAATTTTCATTTCCATTTTCAGATGGCTCACCTTCTCCAGGCCAGAGACAACGCATCTTCAATTTTCCAGACAGAAAAATAGTATCCATCTCCATTACCCGTACCTTCGTTCCTGCCTCTTCTGCCAGATTATATAATTTAATAAGCCTTTCATCCCAATATTTCTGTTCCGGAAAAATCAGATACTGGATTTCTACTCCATACTTTCTCCGTTCCAGAAGTTCTTCCACTGCATTTAAGTGATCCACATCCCCATGCGTCACCCACACATAATCCAGCCTCTTCACGCCCCGGAATTTTAAAAATGGTTCCAACCGGTATCTTCCTGCTGCATCTACCGAACTGCTTCCGCCGTCGATCAGGTAATTTTTTCCGTTTCCGTCCCGAAAGAAAAAACAGTCGCCCTGTCCCACATCCAGCATAGTCAGCTCCATCTGCCCTCGTTTCCACTTTGGGATCCCAAGCAGGATGAGCAGGATCCCAGCTGTCACAAGCTGTCTTACCACCTGTTTCCCGGTTTGTCTGCCCTCTTTCTTTTCCTTCCTTTTTCTCCACAAATAAAATAGAAGAACCCCATAATAACAGGCAATCTGCCAGAGCCGTGGTCTTCCCGGAATCCACCTTGCCCCCGGAAGTTCCAGGAGCAGACCGCTCCCTTTTTCATAAAAAAGCAAAATCCACTCTGTTATTTTCCAAAGTGCACTCTGCATTATATCTCCTGCCCCACACGGAATCAGCATGACTGCCATCCCTGCACTCCCGCAAAGCAGAAGCACGGATGCCATCGGAATTACCAGAAGATTCCAGGCTGGCGCATACAGGCAGGTTTCATAATAGTGCCACAATGTAACTGGCAGCAGAAAAAACCAGAGCCTCACCGACATCCGGACACTGTCTGAAAATCTGCCTTTTTTATTTCCCGAACCAATCAGATAGATACCGAGAACCGCAGCAAAAGAAAGCTGGAACCCTGCCGTAAAAAGCCGCAACGGATTTGCCAGAAGCAAACCAATTTCCGCAATCCCAAGTGCCGTCAATCCATCGTATTCCCTTCCTGTCAGCTCTGCTCCCATCCGGATCAGAAACATGGTAAACGCCCGCAGTGCCGAAACACTCATTCCGGTCATCACCACATAGCTCCCAAGAAGCAGACTTCCCACTACACCGGCCTGTAAAATAGAAAATCCGGTTTTCCTAAGCCCCCGGTAAAGTCTGTTGCCAAAAAAAGAAATATGCAGACCGGATATAGCCAGCAGATGCCCGATCCCTGCCGCCCGGTAAAGTTCTTTCACTTTCTCTTCTGTATAAAAAGAATCTCCCAGAAGAACCGCACACAAAATACCCCCTCGACGCTTTCCCATCTCTCTGCAGATCTCATCTGCGGTCCGGTTCCTAAACTGCCACAGCTTTTCGCGGAAGGAAGTCTTTTTCACCTGTTTTTCCAGAACCTTCCCTTTCCATAAGACTGCCTGGATATTCTGCTGCTTATAATAATTTTTCTGGTCAAAATTGCCCGGATTGGCCGCCGGATCAAAAAATCCCACATTGCCTTCAACCAGAATCCGCTGTCCGATTTCCGGACCATTTCCCTTTTCATCCAGATAGACAAGCAGCCTCTCGTCAGCGACTGCTTTTCCATTCCCCATCTCTCTGATCTGTATTTTTTTCAGATACAGGATCAGTTTTTCTTCTTTTCTGGTTTTCTGATAAACCTCTCCTTCCACCATCACTTCTTCCGACTCTTTCCAGAGCTTCTCACACCTTGACACACCGAGTCTTCCAAAAATCTTTCCTCCCCCTGTCAGATACAGTACCAGAATCAGTCCTGCCAGAAGTATTCCGGCAAAACCAAGTCTTCGCTTGATCAACCGATCAATCCTCCTTTATCATTTCCTGGTTTCTGCTCAGAGGTTCATCCAGCTTTATACTCTCCTGATATACAATACTGCTGTCTCCGTTGATTGAAATCTGTACTTCAGAGACACTTCCACCATCGATCACTGAATTTACGATGGAATAGATCACCGTCTCCGGACTGACTCCCGGAGCAATGTTCCGAAGTCCTTCATCAAAATTCAGATAGCAGATATGATCTTTGATCGACACACCCAGCAGCTTTGTTCCTTTTGGTATGGTAGCAAGCAGTCTGTTATTGGATGGTCCTCGCATCAGCTGTTCCACTGCAACCCGTTCCTTCGACTCATTGCTGTTATACCGCACCGTATCCTCTTCCTTTTGCAGCTTTTCTCCAGATGAATCTGCATAATACAGCGTAAGCTTCATCTCCTGAAAAGAGTTAATAGAAGAGCCTGTGTTCTGTACAAAATCTTCTGCCTGCTGGTATCCATAAGTATTCCCTTTTTTATCCGTAAGTGGCGTTCCATCTACACAGATCATCACCAGATCCACTCCATCGATCTGCGTCAGTGAACGGACAAGCGCTGCCCTGCACAGAACCTCCCTTACCGTATCCATCTTTCCGTAAGCAGCATTATAGTACAGGATCAGCTTTTCATCCTCCAGAGTGTATCTCTCCAGTTTTACCTTTTTCGGCAATGCCGCCTGTGCCTTCACCTCGTCATCACACTTCTGCAGCGCAGACAGCATTCCTTTTACTTCTTCGTCCACCGACTTTCCTGTTCCATCGTAGTCCTTCGGAACCAACGCCGTTCCGCTCTGGTTAATCTGGTAAATCGTGTATTTTGCATCTGCTTTCTGCTCCTTTTTTCTGCATCCCACAATGCCTGTAAGAAGACACACCGCAAGAAGAATGCTTATGATCTGGTAAATTTTTTTCATTCTTCTCATCCTTCCCTCTTGATATAAGTAAGCGGGATCCGGACTGTAAATGTCGTTCCCTCTCCCGGTTCACTGTAGACCTTGATTGCACCGCGGTGCATGACAACCGCATTTCTTGCAATCGAAAGCCCAAGACCGGTTCCGCCGATCTCACGAGAATGGGATTTGTCCACACGGAAAAATCGCTCGAATATATGATCCGTATCTTCTTTCGGAATCCCGATTCCAGAATCCGCAACCTTCAGATAAAAATACTTATGATCCGCATTTAAAGACACGTGTACCCATCCGTTCTCTTTATTGTACTTGATCGCATTTTCCACCAGATTTGTGATCACAAGTGCAATCTTTACCTCATCAATCTCCGCTGTCACCGGACGAAAACTCTCAAATACCAGCTCAATATTACTTTTTGCCGCAAGTGGCTGTAATCTTTTGAGAATCCGTTCTACCAGTTCATTAACATCCTGACTCTTAATATTTAAGTTTGCACCCTTCTTATCCAGTTTTACAAGATCCAGAAGGTCATTGATGATCTTATTCTCCCGCTCGATTTCTTCGGACAAATCACCCATGAATTCCCGGTAAATCTCCGTCGGTGCATCCGGCTGCATCAGCAGTGAATCCGCCAGCACCTTCATAGAGGTCAACGGTGTTTTCAACTCATGGGATACATTTGCCACGAACTCTTCTCTCGATGCATCCAGTACTTTATAGCGGTCCCACAGCTTATTAAATGCATTGGAAATCCGTTCCGTTTCATCGTAAGCATTTTCATGGAGATAATTATCTCCATAGCCTCCTGCCATCTCCTCGATCGATTGAGACATCCTTTTCAGCGGCCTTACAAGCAGCATACCGATGATTGCTGATAAAAAGATCCCGATAATACTGATTGCAACCGTTGCAATTCTTGCCTTTGTCTGCAATGCCTCTACATTGTCACGCAGACTGTCTGTAGAAACACTGACCAGAATCATTCCTTTTACCGGCTCTTCCCCTTTTTTTACCGGGACTGCCACTTCAATGTACCGGCTCTTTCTGTCATAACTTGCCGGCTTCTCGCCGCGGAAGCATTTGACTACATCCTCGGAAATGATCGTCTTTCCCTCCTCCAGATCATAGGTATCTTCCACGATCCGGAATTCATCATCAATAACAAGCACTCTTCCATTGTAAATATTGGATAACTGTGATAGTTCTGTATCGATCACATCAGAAACTCCCGTTTTCAGATAATCAGAATTGACCAGCTGATTACTCAGAATCGTACACTGGTTTTGAATCTCTGCTGTGCGCACGGATACGGTTCTCTGATCATAGCTTTGCAGAATCGCATTCATCAGGATCACACTGGATAATATGACAAATACGCTCAGGATCACCGTTACCCGCACTTGCAGACTTTTTATGAATTTTGGTACAAAAAATTTAACCCCTGAAATAATAGCCAACTCCCCACTTTGTGTAAACGTATTTCGGATCACTTGGATTTACTTCAATCTTCTCGCGCAGTCGTCTGATATGTACATCTACCGTTCTTGCATCTCCCGAATACTCATATCCCCAGACAATATTCAAAAGACTTTCCCTGCTGTAAACCTTGTTCGGATTCATTGCAAGAAGCTCCAGAAGATCAAATTCTTTTGCGGTAAGATTCAGTTCCCTGTCCCCGGAAAAAACTCTCCGGCTTTCACAGTCGATCTTCAGATCTCCCTTTACCACAACTTTACCGCTCGCGCTCATCCCATCTTTTTTAGCGACCCTGCGCATGATTGCCTTCATTCTGGCCTTAACCTCAAGAATGTTGAACGGCTTTGTGATGTAATCATCTGCGCCATATTCCAACCCGAGGATCTTGTCCATATCCTCGCCCTTCGCAGTGAGCATGATGACCGGTACATCTGAAAAATCACGGATCTGTCTGCATACTTCAAATCCATCGTATTTTGGAAGCATGACATCCAGAAGAATCATATCATACTCTTTTCTTTTTACCATCTCAAGTGCTTCCTCACCGTCGTATGCGCAGTCAACTTCCATATCATCCTGTTCCAGGCTGAATCTCAGTCCTTTCACGATCAGCTTTTCATCATCTACTACCAATACTTTTCTGCCCATCTTGCGCACTCCTCTACTCTACCGTTATCTGCTCCCGGATCTTCTGAAAGATTCCTTCCTTGATCCCGTCCACTTTCTTCAGATCCTCTATCTTCCTGAATCCACCGTTTTTCTCTCTATAAGCAATAATTGCTTCCGCGCGGGACTCGCCAATCCCGCTTAAGCTTAAAAGTTCAGCCTTTGTCGCGGTGTTCAGGTTTATTATTCCTGTGTCTTTTCCCATCCCGGCATCTGCCATATCCGATGGTGAATCTTCTTCTTTCAAAGTCTGTTCTTCTTCTCTGGATGGCACATAAATCCTTTGTCCATCTGTCAGATGTGCTGCCTGATTCAGATAAACCTGTCCTGCTGCCTCCGTCAGACCTCCCGCTGCTTCTATGGCATGCGTGATGCGGTCTCCTTCCTGCAGTTCATATACACCGGGTGATGCCACCTCGCCACATACATACACCCAGATCGAACCTTCTTTTTCTTCACCACCCGGATCTGCTTTTTCCTTATCCGGCTTTTCTTCGGCAGCCTTTGATTCTGCCTCGTTTTTCTTATCCCCGGCATCCGCTTCTGCAGCAGCCACACTGGTAAAAGTCTCTTCTTTTTCATGGCATGCTGACAGCATACAGCTGATTCCAAGGAAAATTCCACATATTTGATATAAAATCTGTCTTCTTTTCCGCATACATACTCCTTTTCCGCAGAGCATGTCCCCTCGTACTTCCAAGACATGATTATTGTAACGAATTTTTTTCCAAAAGACAACCTATTTCCACTGAAAAATTGTCGTGCCGATCAGAGCGATCCCCATACCGATCACTTTTCTCCAGGAAAATGGCTCTTTTTCCACACCAAATAATCCCACCAGTTCAATCAGATACGCCACAATAAGCTGAGACATAACGATCAGAAGTGCCGCCTTTGCAGGCCCGAGCTGCGCCATACTTTTGATCACGGTCCAGGTGATCCCTGCTCCGATCACACCGCCAAGCAGCATATATTTAGGCTGCACCTCTCCTATCGTGGCAATACTGTCCCTTCCCATGATCAGCCACATTACCAGGCAGATGGCAAATGCACTAAACTGCACCCAGGCATTACTCACCCACATTCCTGTCGTCTTTGTTACCTGTGTGTTAAATACCCCCTGCACACTCATCAGCGCTCCCGACAGCAGGGCAATAAAAAATCCGGTCATCTTTCATACCTCCTTTTCTTCTGAAAGTATATCCGATGACCGGCTCTTTTATTCTCTTATTTTTATCAGGCACCGACTTTATGCAAGTGCTTTTTTCAGGATCTCTGCCATCTCATCTACCTGTTCTTTACCGATAACAAGCGGTGGGATCATTCGAATCACATCTGTTCCAGCTCCGATGATCAGAAGTCCTTCTTCCAACGCTTTGGCTGTCACTTCACCCAGCGGCTTGGTGATCTGAAGTCCCTGGATCAATCCTCTTCCCTTTACTTTAACGGCTGCATCGCAGGTATCCACGATTTCCTGCAGTTTCTGTGTCAGATATGGTGCGATTTCATTGACATGATCGAGCATATGCTCTTTTTCAAAGATCTCAATAGTCTTGCTGACCGCTGCACAGCAAAGTGGGTTTCCACCATATGTAGTTCCGTGATCTCCCGGTACCAGCGAATTATCTGCAACTTCTTTTGTCATCGCAAATGCGCCGACCGGAACACCGCTTCCGATTGCTTTCGCCATTGTCATGATATCCGGTGTGATTCCCATCTGCTGCCATGCAAACCATGCACCGCTTCGTCCCATACCACACTGTACTTCATCGCAGATCATCAGGATTCCGTTCTCATCACAGATCTTACGGATTCCCTGCATAAATTCTTTTGTCGCTGCGTTGATTCCGCCTTCGCCCTGGATTGTTTCCAGAATGATCGCGCAGGTCTTATCATTTACCAGTGCTTTTACACTGTCAAGATCATTGTAGATTGCAAAATGTACACCAGGCATAACCGGTTCAAATGGCTCTCTGTATTCTTTGTGTCCGGTAAGTGCTACTGCACCCATACTTCTGCCGTGGAATGAATTCTCCATTGCAATAAATTCATAACGTCCGGTTTTTTTTGTGTACGCATATTTTCTTGCAGTTTTGATCGCACCTTCGATTGCTTCTCCACCACTGTTTGTGAAGAATACCTTGTACATACCGGTGATCTTTTTCAGATCTTCTCCTGCTTTACCGCAGGTTGTATTATAATACAGGTTTGATGTATGGATCATCTTGTCAATCTGAGCCTTTAATGCATCATTAAATTCCTTGTTGTTATATCCCAGAGAAGATACTGCATATCCTGCTGAGAAATCCAGATATTTCTTTCCTTCCGGATCATAGAGGTATGCGCCGTCTCCATGGTCCAATACAACCGGATAACGGTTATAAGTTTTTAAAATCGCGTCGTCCTCTTCCTGCATATACTGATTTGCCATAAGAATTACCTTCTTTCTTTGTCTTCCCTTTAATCTTCTTCACCGTTTCTTAAAATTGCAGTTCCGATACCTTTCTTCGTGAAAATTTCAAGAAGCAGGCAGTGCGGAATTCTTCCATCCAGAATATGGACTCTGGACACTCCGTTTTCAATCGCTCCTACGCAGTTCTGCAGTTTCGGAATCATTCCTCCGGAAATTGCTCCGCTTTCGATCAGTTCATTCGCCTGATCTACAGTAAGAGCTGTGATCAGAGAAGATTTATCCTCGTAGTCTCTGTATACCCCTTCAATATCAGAGAGGAACGCAAGCTTCTCAGCATGAACCGCTTTTGCGATCGAATAAGCTGCATCATCCGCATTGATATTATAAGTGTTGTAATCATCATCGATTCCAACCGGGCATACGATCGGGAGAAAATCTTTATCCAGAAGATCCAGAAGAACCTCTGCATTGACCTTCTTGATATCTCCTACGAATCCAACGTCCTGTCCTGTCATGGAAAGCTTTTTATCAACTCTTAAAAGTCCGCCGTCTTTTCCACTGACACCGATAGCACGGACACCAAGTTCTTCGACCATACGAACCAGATTTTTATTAACCTTGTTCAGTACCATCTCTGCAATTTCCATGGTCTCTGCGTCCGTCACACGAAGTCCGTCGATGAATTTCGGCTCCATTCCAGCTTTACTTACCCATTTACTGATCTCTTTTCCACCGCCGTGAACGATGATCGGTTTGAATCCAACCAATTTCAAGAATGTAACATCCTTGATGACATTTTTCTGGAGTTCTTCGTCCAGCATTGCACTTCCACCGTATTTTACAACGATGATCTTACGGTTGAAACGCTGAATATAAGTAAGCGCCTCAATCAGAACTTCTGCTTTGTCCAGATACTGCTGCATATCCTGATCCATTTTGCTTACCTCCTAGCTTCTGTAATCTGCATTGATGTCAATATATCCGTGAGTCAGGTCACATCCCCATGCGGTTGCGCTTTCGCTTCCCATCTTCACATCAGCAACTGCTTTTACTTCTTCCTGTGAGAGGATCTCCGTTGCTTTTTCTTCACTGTAATCTACCGCTGTACCATTTTCGATGATCTGGATCTTTCCTGCCTTGCTCTCGAAGAACAGATCCACCTTTTCCGGGTCAAACTGTGCTCCAGAATATCCCATTGCACAGAGGATTCTTCCCCAGTTTGCATCATGTCCTGCAATTGCTGCCTTGGTAAGATTTGAGCATACGATTGATTTTGCAAGTGTCTTTGCAGTCTCTTTTGTATCTGCACCAACTACAGTTACTTCAAATAAAGCAGTTGCTCCTTCTCCGTCCCCTGCGATCTTCTTTGCAAGGTATTCGTTGATCTCATGCAATGCTTCCGCAAAGGTCTTATAGCTTTCACTGTCTACCGTGATCACTTCATTTTCAGCCATTCCGTTTGCAAGAAGAACTACAGAATCATTTGTAGAAGTATCTCCGTCTACGGAAATCATATTGTATGTATCATTGACATCATCACTGAGGGCTTTCTGAAGTGCCTCTTTTGTGATTGCTGCATCTGTTGTGATAAAGCTGAGCATGGTGCACATATTCGGATGGATCATACCAGATCCTTTTGCCATACCACCGATGGTAACGGTCTTTCCGGCAACCTCGATCTCTACTGCGATCTGTTTTTCACAGGTATCAGTCGTCATGATTGCTTTTGCTGCCTCAGTTCCGTTTGCCAGTGTATCATTTTTCTTTTCAGCAAGAACCTTTACCCCTGCCACGATGCGATCAATTGGAAGCTGCTTTCCGATGACACCGGTCGATCCGATCAGTACACCGTCTGCATTAATTCCAAGAGCTTCTGCTGCCGCATCTGCTGTGTCCTTGCAGTAGCCAAATCCTTCCGCACCGGTACATGCATTGGCAATTCCGGAATTGACGATCACAGCCTGTGCTTTCGCACCGCTCTTTACAACCTGCTGATCCCATTTTACGCATGCTGCCTTTACAACGTTTGTAGTAAATGTTCCTGCACATTCACATGGAACCTGGCTGTAGATCATTGCCATGTCGGTTCTGTCCTGATATTTGATCTTTGCTGCTGTTGATGCTGCCTCAAATCCTTTTGCTGCGGTCACACCGCCTTCGATAATCTTCATCGTATATAGCCTCCTTTAGCCCTCTTCGATAAATGCTGTAATATTTTCCTCATTTAAAACAAACTCATAGTAGTTGACATCCGGTCTCTTGGTCCATCCGATCGTATTCCAGAACGTATTGCCGATATCATTCTTGGTAAATGCGATCAGTGTGATCTTGTTGATATGTTCCTCTTTCAGAGCTGACATTGCATAGGCAACCATACTCTTTCCGATCCCATGACAGCGGTACGCCGGATCTACACATACATGATAAAAACACCCGGTTCTTCCGTCGTGTCCGCAGAGGATTCCTCCTACTACTTTTCCGTCTATTTCGGCGATCACACTGGTTGTCGGATTCCTTTTCAGGAATCGTTCCACGCCTTCTTTTGAATCATCTATGCTCCGGATTCCAAATCCTTTGATCCGCATCCAAAGTGCATGAAGCTGGTCATAATCTTCTACTGTCATCGCACGAATAATTGTTGTCATATATTTTCCATTCCTTTTCTTTTTCTGCCGTGTTCTACGGGAACATCGGAACCAGATCAAGACCTTCACTTTCCGGAAGTCCAAAGATCAGGTTCATGTTCTGTACAGCCTGTCCTGCTGCACCTTTTACCAGGTTGTCGATAGCACCCATCATAATGATACGGTTTGTTCTCGGATCGATCTTAAATCCGATATCGACATAATTGCTTCCTTCTACCCATTTTGTTTCCGGGTAAACATCTTTGTCCAGAACGCGGACAAATTTTTCATTTGCATAATATTTATCGTAAACTGCTTTTACTTCTTCCCAGGTAACATCCTTTGTAAGCTTCGCGTACTCTGTTGCCAGGATTCCTCTGTTCATCGGAACCAGATGCGGTGTAAAGTTGATCACAACCTCTTTGCCGCTCGCATATCCAAGCTGTTCCTCGATCTCCGGTGTGTGTCTGTGTGTTGCCACACCGTATGCTTTCATATTCTCATTGACTTCACAGTACAGGTTCGGAACCTTTGCCCCTCTTCCTGCTCCGGATGTTCCGGACTTGGCATCAATGATCAGCGTATCCATATCGATCAGTCCTTCTTTTGCCAGCGGATAAGCAGTCAGGATGGAGCATGTTGTATAGCATCCAGGATTGGCGATCAGTCTTGCGCCTTTGATATCTTCTCTGTTCACTTCACACAGTCCGTAAACTGCTTCTTCGATAAACTGCGGGCTCTTGTGCTCAATACCGTACCATTTTTCGTAAGTCTTGACATCTTTGATACGGAAATCTGCGCTCAGGTCGATGATCTTAACCTTTGATAAAATTTCTTCATTAACTAATGATGCGCACAGTCCCTGTGGAGTTGCTGTGAAAATCACATCTACCTGATCTGCAAGTTGTTCCATATTATCATCTAAACATACCGCATCTACGATCTGAAACATATTGCGGTATACATCTGCATATTTCTTATCGATATAGCTTCTTGAGCCAAACCATTTAATTTCTACGTCTTTATGTCCTGTTAAAATGCGAACCAGTTCTCCTCCGGCGTAACCGGTAGAACCGATGATTCCTGCTTTAATCATGTAAACCATCCTTTCGTAAATGCCGTATTTGTGTATAGATAGGCATAATCATAAATACTATAAACCCATTACTCCCTATTGTAAAGGGGTTCGCGGGAATTGGGGAAATGTTTTTTTGATTGGTGCGGGGACGCTCCTGCGCGAAATATGTTTGCACGCAACCGCGCTCTCGCTTGCCATGCATGCCTAAAGAAATATCCAGTGGATATTTCTTCGGCGCGTCTCAAACGCAGCGGTACTAGGCTCGGCTTTGCTTACGCTCGCCTTGCCAAGTGCCGGCGTTTTCGAGGGGTTGCTTAGCAAAGATATTTCGCGCAGGAACTGTGCACTGACGAATGGGAACATTCTCCAATTGGGTGGGGCTGATGCTTGTCGACTCATTGTGGTGCAACGGGCGGGCGAGGCGGCGTCAAACTTCCTGCCTCATGCTTGACAGCATGAGGATTGGAAGTTTGACACCTGTCTCCCTTGGGAATGAAAGAATTCCATGTGATTTCAGCCGAGTTTTGGTTCAGCCTATCTTAAAAAACAATTATTATTCTATCTATTTTATTTTCCGATTGGTTTAGTATACATGGTTTTATTTGGTAAAGCAAGTGGTTTTTTGATTTTTATGCATGTTTCTGTGTATTTTTATGTATAATTTCTTATTTTTATGCATTTATATTTATTTTTATGCATTGTTATGCATTTTTATTATTATAAGATGCATTAGGTCTGTATTCTTTTTATTGACTATTTTAGGAAAATTCAATTACTATTAAGGAAGTGATTGTAAAGGAGTTGTTATTTTATGGAACGGGATCTTACTTCGGGGAGTGTTTTTCGGAATGTGATTTATTTTTCGCTACCTTATTTTTTATCTTATTTTTTGCAGACGCTTTATGGGATGGCAGATCTTTTTATTGTTGGGCAGTTTGATGGGGTTGCCAGTACAACAGCGGTTTCGATTGGAAGCCAGGTGATGCATATGTTGACGGTGATGATCGTGGGGCTTGCGATGGGGGCTACGGTTTCTATCGGGCAGTCTATTGGAGCGGGCGATAAGAAAAGGGCTTCTGTATTTGTGGGAAATACGGTGATTTTGTTTATGGGGATTTCTCTGGTGCTGGCGGTTTTGCTTCTGTTTTTTGTGAAGCCGACTGTTGCCGTGATGTCTACACCTGCGGAGGCTGTGTCAGGAACGGCAGCTTATCTGACGATCTGTTTTCTCGGGATTCCTTTTATTACGGCGTATAATGTGATCAGTTCGATTTTCCGCGGACTGGGGGATTCTAAAAGTCCAATGTATTTCATCGCAGTTGCATGTGCGGTGAATATTATACTGGATTATCTGTTTATCGGATTTTTCCATCTGGGAGCTTCCGGTGCTGCGCTTGGCACAACACTTTCCCAAGCGTGCAGTGTTCTGTTTGCACTGATTGCCATTAAACGTAAGCAGACCGGACTTTCTCTTTCCGGAGACTGTTTCCGCCCACAGAAAAAAACGCTTGGCAAAATTCTGAATATTGGGATTCCGGTAGCGCTTCAGGACGGATTTATTCAGATTGCTTTCATTGTTATTACGATCATTGCCAACCGGCGCGGACTGAACGCAGCCGCTGCTGTCGGCATTGTGGAAAAAATCATCAGCTTTCTGTTTCTGGTTCCGTCTTCCATGCTTTCGACTGTTTCTGCACTCGCAGCTCAGAATATCGGTGCCGGAAAGTATGACCGTGCAAAGCAGACGCTTCGCTATGCCATGATGATCGCCATTGGATTTGGTCTGGTCGTCTCTATATTGATCCAGTTTATCGCAGCTCCGGTTGTCGGACTTTTCACTGCAAACGCAGCCGTTATTCTTCTCGGCGCGCAGTACATTCGCGGATATATCTGGGATTGTATTTTTGCCGGCGTTCATTTCAGTTTCAGCGGATACTTCTGTGCATGCGGAAAATCTGGAATTTCATTTTTACATAACCTGATCGCTATTTTGTGCGTGCGTATTCCGGGTGTTTATCTGACTTCAAAAATTTTCCCGCATACACTGTTTCCAATGGGACTCGCAACCGCTACCGGCTCCTTATTGTCTGTGATCATCTGCATCATTGCTTACCGATGGTTATGTGAAAAATCCGGAAAATAGAATACAGGATCGGACTCTTACGGATTTCTCCAGATCATCAAAAATGGTGACTCACTACGAGCCACCATTTTTGATGATCACTTATCTGATATGCGCTTCTTCATGTGCAAGCAGCCATTCTTTCTTTTCAAGTCCACCGGCATATCCGGTCAGGCTTCCGTCGCTTCCGATGACCCGGTGACAGGGAATAATCACAGAGATCGGATTATGTCCGACCGCACCGCCGACTGCCTGCGGCGAGATACTTTTCGCGCCCCGTTTTACTGCAAGGATCTTTGCGATCTTTCCATAAGTAATGGTACATCCATATGGGATTTTTGCGATAATCTTCCATACTTCTTTTCGGAAATCACTTCCTGCAGGTGCAAGAGGAAGTTCTTCCGGATCCGGATCCTGCCCTGCAAAATACCGATTCAGCCAGTACTCTGCCTGATCCAGTACCGGCAAATCTTTCTTCTCCTCAAAATCTTCTATAATCTTGTCCATATAGTATTTCTGTCCTTCAAACCATGCACCGACAAGTACATCTTCCCGTGCTCCAAGCGTAATTTTCCCGATCGGCGAATCATAGTAGCTTACATACAGCATTTTTCATTCTTCCCCTTTTTCATCCGTCCTGATACCTATGTTTTTGAGGATTGCGAGAGTGCAAAGCACGTAGCAATCTGGTATCAAAGGGGTCAAAATACCTTTGGCCCCCAACATCTTAAAAATAAAAACAAAATTCCTTAACTTTTGTACCATTCAAATTATAAAATGGAGATTTTTTCCTGTCAATCTTCTTATCCGCGAATTTGTCCATTTCCAAAGATCACATACTTTTTCGTGGTAAGGGCTTCCTGCCCCATCGGTCCGCGGACATGAAGCTTCTGGGTACTGATTCCGATTTCCGCCCCGAATCCAAATTCGTTTCCGTCAGTAAATCTGGTTGACGCATTGACATACACTGCCGCCGCATCTACCCTCTCCTGAAAATACAGTGCATTTGCATAATCCTTCGTGATAATCGTCTCGGAATGTCCGGTGTTCCATTTGTTGATGTGCCGGACGGCATCACAGATAGCTGGAACAATTTTTACAGAAATAATCGCATCCAGATATTCCTGTCCCCAGTCGCTTTCCTGTGCCCAAGCGATCCGCTCATCAATCTGCCTTGTCGCTTCGTCTCCCCGGATCTCTACCCCTTTTGCCGAAAGCCGGTCACAGATCACCGGAAGCGCCTCCTCTGCAATTTTCTCATGAATCACTAAGGATTCACATGCATTGCATACACCAAGTCTCTGCGTCTTTGCATTCTCGATAATCTCCGCTGCCATCTGGACATCAGCAAATTCATCCACATAAATATGGCAGTTCCCCGTCCCAGTCTCAATCACCGGAACCGTACTGTTCTCCACCACAGATGCAATCAGTGAAGCACCTCCTCTTGGGATCAGTACATCCAGATAGTCCTTCATCCGCATCATTTCCATAGCCGACTCCCGGCTGGTATCTTCAACCAGAATCAGCGCATCCGGTTCCATTCCCTTTTTCGCAAGTGCCCCACGGATTACCTCTGCTATAGCCCTGCAGGAATTTGCTGCTGCACTTCCTCCTTTTAAAACGGCGACATTTCCGGTCTTAAAGCAGAGTCCAAAGGCATCTGCAGTCACATTCGGACGGGCTTCATAAATGATTCCAACAACACCAAGCGGAACTCGTTTTTCTCCGATCTGCAGTCCGTTTGGCCTTGTTTTCATGGAAATGATCTCTCCCAAAATATCCGGAAGTGCTGCAATCTCCCTAAGTCCTTCTGCCATTTTCCGGATTCTGTTTTCATTTAGAAGAAGCCGGTCGATCAGTGGCTCTGTCATCTTATTTTTTCTTGCAAGCATAATATCCTTTTGGTTTTCTTCTATTATATATGCCTGTTGTGCCACCAGCGCATCTGCCGCCAGGATGAGCCCTTCCTGTCTTTGAATTGCATTTAAAAATGCGACCGTTTCTTTTGCACTGACTGCACGCTTTCCAAGCTTTTCCATATAGATTTTTTTCTCTGTTCTCTGTTCCATCTCATTCACCTCTACTTTCCCACAGCCATCCGATACTGTATATTTCTTTTCAGTCTCCGCTCCATCCTGTACGCATCTCTTTCCGGTCCAAGCTCATTTTCCCCGTCATAGCGGTGATTCTTTGCAAGAAACAGCGTACCGACTTTCTTTCCTGCCATAATATCATTAATTGCATAAATATTATCGCCATTTGCGATCACCATATCTGCTCCCGCTTCTGTTGCAATCTTGGCTGCCTCGATCTTTGTCGCCATGCCACCGGTTCCGACTGCGCTTCCGGCTCCTTTTCCCATCTTCTCCAGTTCTTCATCAATCCGGTTCACAGTATGCACAAATCTTGCTGCCGGATTGGTTCTTGGATCATCCGTATAAAGTCCCTCGATATCTGACATCATGATCAAAAGATCCGCCTCCACCAACGCCGCCACATCCGCAGACATAGTATCATTATCGCCAAAATTTCCATAGCTGTCCTCATCCACGGAAATAGCATCATTTGCATTGACGATTGGAACCACATTCATTGCCAGAAGTTCTTCAAATGTTTCTCTCGCATGGATACGGCATGTCTTGCTGTAGACAGATTCTTTCGTCAGCAGCACTTGTGCGGTGAGCTGACTGTATTCCGCAAAAAATTTCTCATAGATCATCATCAGGCGCCCCTGCCCTACTGCTGCACATGCCTGTTTGACAGAACCAGCCGGCTTCTCAATGATTCCAAGGACATTTTTTCCGATACCGACTGCACCGGAAGATACTACGATTATCTCTTTTCCGCGGTTTCTGAGATTGAACAGTACACGGACAAATTTCTCCAGTTTTTCCAGATTGATGTTACCGGTTTTTGCATAGGTGACAGTGGAGGTTCCCACTTTGATGACGATTCGTTTCTTTTCCTTTAGAGTGGCTCTTAATTCCATTTCGTTTTTCCTCTTTTCAATTCATATTCTTAGTAGGTATAAATAAAAGAAGCAGAAAAAGAGTATGCGGCGATACCTTTTTCTGCTTCTTTTTTCACTATCGAATCATAATACTTCAATGACTGAACAAAACCTATCACTTTTTCATTCCATCCGAAATGAACATTTTGAGCTGTATATATTGGATACACGCATTCCCTGATCTGCAATATTGAATTTTCTGTTCTGTGCCCTTGAAGGACACGGTCGATGCGGGAATGTAGAAATGAAAAATACACTGCCTTCTGCCGGCAATGTCAGAACGAAATCAAATATGTTATTCTTATTCATTTTATGCATATCACTCATCTCGCCGGTCCCTTTCTTCCTTTAGCGTGTTACCTTGTTACTTTTTGTTATATTTTACGGATTTTTGTGCAAATGTCAAGTATTTTCCTGATTTATCTTTATATTTTCTGTTTAATCTTCTTCTATCCTTCTTTTTTCTTATTACTCTCTTTCCTTTTTTATACATAATCATGCATATTTTATGTATATTTTTACTTTTATTTGCATAAAAATAACATTTTTAAAAGTTTTTTCATTTTATTATTGCATAAATATAAAAAATGGTGTATAGTGGGTTGTGAATTGAATACAAAAGAAAATTTTTAGGAGGTTTATATACAATGAAAGAAAAAGTAGTTCTTGCATATTCTGGTGGTCTTGATACTACCACACTGATCCCTTGGTTAAAGGAGACATTTGATTATGAAGTAATCTGCTGCTGTATCGACTGCGGACAGGGCAAAGAGCTGGATGGTCTTGATGAAAGAGCAAAACTCGCAGGTGCTTCTAAATTATACATCGAAGATATCACTGATGATTTCTGTGACAACTATATTATGCCATGTGTACAGGCAAATGCTGTTTACGAAAATGCATACCTTCTCGGAACTTCTATGGCTCGTCCGGCAATCTCCAAGAGACTTGTTGAAGTAGCAAGAAAAGAAGGTGCTACTGCTATCTGCCACGGTGCTACCGGAAAAGGAAATGACCAGATCCGTTTCGAGCTTTCTATCATGGCTCTTGCCCCGGATCTTAAGATCATCGCTCCTTGGAGAATGACAGATCTGTGGACACTTCAGTCACGTGACGATGAGATTGCTTACTGTAAAGCTCACGGAATCGATCTTCCGTTTGACGCAAGCCACAGCTATAGCCGTGACCGTAACTTATGGCACATCAGCCACGAAGGACTGGAACTTGAAGATCCATCCTGCGAACCAAATTACGCTGATCTTCTTGTTCTTGGAAATACACCGGAAAATGCACCGGATGAAGATGAATATGTAACTATGACATTTGAAGAAGGTGTTCCGAAGACAATCAACGGCGAAGCCATGAAAGTTTCTGATATCATCCGCAAACTCAACGAACTTGGCGGCAAGCATGGTATCGGTATCGTTGATATCGTTGAGAACCGTGTTGTTGGTATGAAATCCCGTGGTGTTTATGAAACTCCTGGTGGAACAATCCTGATGGAAGCTCACAAACAGCTTGAAGAACTGGTTATCGACCGTGCTACCATGGAAGTTAAGAAAGATCTTGGCAACAAACTCGCTCAGGTTGTATACGAAGGAAAATGGTTCACACCACTTTGTGAAGCTCTTCGTGCTTTCGTAAAATCTACCCAGAAATATGTTACAGGTGAAGTTAAATTCAGACTTTACAAAGGAAATATCATTAAAGCCGGAACTACTTCTCCATACTCACTTTACAATGAATCTCTGGCAAGCTTCACAACTGGTGATATGTACGATCATCATGATGCAAGCGGATTCATCACTCTGTTCGGACTTCCGCTGAAGGTTCGTGCGATGAAGAATCTTGAGGTAAACAATAAATAATTGTATATCCCAATACTGACAGATTTAAAGGACGTTGATATGAAATTATCAGCGTCCTTTTTCTGAGCAAGCCAACGCTTAAAAGTTTCCGCTTTTGGCGAGGGTCTACATGAAATGTAAGTTTCACTCCAACAGGCTCGTCAGGCATAAAATGTCATTTTTATAATTATGCTATAGTAGTTATCAGCCATTTATGATTCATATAAAGGCATATCCACCCCGTATTCTCTATCAATCCCCATACAGATCTGCTCAAATATCTGATTTGGCAGATATACACCTTACTTTCCGCTTTCAGGCAGCTCTCCCGGTGATAATTTCCCCGGCACAACGCAGTTCCAAGACCGGGAGACGCGCGCAAAGTGAGATCATATTTCAGGCGATACTCCCCCGGTTTTATTTCGGGAAGTTCCTTACAAAATTGCAGATCTGGCATGAATTTCATTCCCATTTCTTCTGCTTTCTATCATTATATGATACCACAGGCACAGTCGTTCTTATTCTGTCAGTTCTTGCTCTTTAATCTTCAACCAGTCCTCTTTCCACTACATTTTCCACGGCATCCATCTGTTCCAGGATTTCTTCACGGCGTTCATCCAAAAGTAAACCTTTGTTGTATTTGTAATACATCGCACAGTCATTTTCCCGCAGGAACGCAATGCTGTACACATTACTGTTGAGTTCCGTGACAAATACTGCCATTTCCTGGCTCTCGCCGAAAGCAGATTCCAGGAATTCAAAGCAGTGATTCAGCGTTTCCAGTGTCTTATCTGCCATTTGCTCTCTCTGCTCTTCTTCGCTGTCAAATGTGGCCTTTACAGACTCAAATTCCGGAGCTTTCCGGTATTCTTCCAATTTGCATAAAATACGCTCCATACGGTGCATTTCCGCCTTTGTAAGCTGTCCGGCGGCCTTCTTCTGTTCAACTTCCTGCCTAAGAGACTGAATTTTCGCAGCAAGGACCTCTCCCGGAACTGCACCTTCCTTTTGCAATTCCTCTTTATAAGCACACAGCTGAGCAAACAGTCCCTCCACAAATTTTTCCATCTCATATTCTTCTTTAAAAAGTTCTGCCATCTTTCCGACCAGAAGATTTACCACACTCAGCCGCTCATCAAACGACGCAAATTTCAAACGTTCTAAGGTATCTTTTTCATAATATCCTGCAAGGATCCGCTCCAGTCCATACTCCTTCTGATATTTTCGGTAAAGCTCCAGATAATTTGCAAAATCCTTCGCTGTCTTCCAGTGCTGGAGGTACTGATGCACAACCTCACGATCCACCTCTTTACCAAGCTTTTCATAAACCTGGATCAACCTTGACAGGTCTTCCCATCCTCTGGCTGTGACAAACATTTTTCCATCTACTGTATTTTCCATACGATAGAAATTCTCTTTTCGAAGTTCCAGATAAGAAAGCACTGCAGGATGGATTCCAACCTGATACGCATATTCCTTCCAGACATCAAAATCAGCTTCCACATCGATCCGCTTGATCCGGTCCAGTGTCACCACATCAAATTCCCGCACCGACTTATTATATTCCGGCGGATTCCCTGCCGCCACAATGATCCATCCCTCCGGAACACTCTGATTACCAAACATCTTGCACTGTAAAAACTGCAGCATAGTCGGCGCCAACGTCTCTGAAACACAGTTGATCTCATCGATAAACAGGATTCCCTCTTTCATGCCGCTCTGCTCTATCTTTTCATATACAGCAGCAATAATCTCACTCATCGTATACTCGGTTACCGAATACTCTTTTCCACCGTAGATCTTTGTCTGAATAAACGGAAGCCCGATCGCACTCTGTCTGGTATGGTGCGTGATCGTATACGCAACCAGTCCGATCTCACATTCCCTTGAAATCTGCTCCATGATCTGTGTTTTTCCAATTCCCGGAGGTCCCATCAAAAGGATCGGTCTCTGATGGATTGCCGGAATCTGATATTCTCCATATTCATCCTTCATCAGGTATGCCTGCACCGCATCCTTGATTTCCTGTTTTGCACGTTTAATATTCATCTATTTCTCACTCCTCTCAAATCTTCTTCATCCAGAACCAGTTTCATCGCCCACGGCGGAACTTCCTGTTCTTCTGCCCCGTCATCCATAAATACAAACGCGGTCTGATACAGAGGCATTTTCTGCGGATAAATCCCCTGTCCATCGGTAAAATAGATCACACCCTTCAGTTCAGTGAACCGGTGCGTCGCGATCAGCTCATCAATATAGGCAAACGCCGGCCTGAAATCCGTTCCACCTTCCCCGGCAAGATCCAGCTTTTCCATATATTCCTGTAATTCTTCTTTACAGGTAATCTTCCTGTCTGACTGCACCTGGTCATCACATTGTATAATGTGGATATTGACTCTCTGAAAAAAGCTCCCTGCTTCACTTAAAATGCCATAGGTCTCCTCCAGGAATTTTTTTACCAGATCTCCTGAACAGGACATGGAAGTATCAATCACGATTGCAAAATCCTCCACTTTTTTCACTTCTTTCCATTCCTGTGGCTCGATCAGAGGCATATTTCCATAAAGGCGCAGTCCATAACTGTAAAATACATAATCAAAGCTGTCATCATCCACGGTAACCTCTTCCTTCAGCACAGCAAATTTGCGCAAAAAGCTGCGGTAGTCATATCGCTGTCGGTTCTCAACCCGGACCTGATCCAGAAAATGCCCGGTATTTGATGCTGCTTCTTTCGAAAAAGTTTCCATATCGGTCTGCATTTTCTCGCTGATATCCTGCCACCTCTGGTTCATTTCGCTTTGTTTTTCATCATCTTCATCTTTTGCCCAGTACTTGTGATCATCCACGGTAAATTCCCGGGCCATGCGCTCCATCTCTCTGTCCGAAAGCTTCCATCTTACCAGTACTCCATAAATTTTTTCCGCTGTAAATACCTTGATTTCCTCTTTCAGATCCCGGTAGGTTCTCTGTCTGATCCAGGACTGGCTTTTTCGTATATTCTGGAGGTTCCAGTCGTCAATCACAGATTCTACCGCAATATCCGCCGCCAGGTTCCATACAAGCTCTTCCCGTCCATTTCTGCGAAATACATGTCGGAAAATGCAGTGCAGAACCAGATGTAGATAGGCGCGGTTTACCTCGATCCGGTTCTGCCTGTACTCACCTCCCAGCATCTGCCCGTTAAAATACATTGTCTCTCCGTCTGTAGCAAGAAGGTCTACCGAAAAATCCTGTACATAATAAAACGCCGAAAGCGCCACATCCATAAATCTCATCTTCATATACAGTTCGTTCCTCGTCAGAACCAGTATTTTATGTCCGATTTCTTCCAGACCCTGTTCTAATGACATTTCTTCCAATCTTTCCACCTTCTTTTACAATACAAACTTTTTCTTCTTTTTTGGAAAACTACGGTAACGTTCGTCCATCAAAATAGCTGAAATCTCGGTCTGTCCTGCATCTGCCGCATAAGTAATCGTTTTTCCCAACGCTTGTTCATCAAAATAATGCTCTCTGCAGCAAAAAAGCAGAACCTCCTGCGGATCTCCGGCGGCGATTTCGCGTCTTTCTTTCACCGCATGGATACAGCTTTCTCCAATTCCTTCCATATGCGCCTTTACATAATTTTCATAGCGCAGCTTTGCCGCATCTTCCAGCTTCCACGGATATCGCAGACGCGTCAGAGCCACACTGAAAATTGCCTCTTCCGAATCTCTTGCTTCAGAAAGTGCAAACAACCGGTCGTATTTTCCATAATCCAGTTCCCGCCGGTAAAAGCACTCCCTGTACTCTCCACCGGAACCATAATAATGCGTCTCCACGATCCGCGCCGGCGTATTTTCCACCGCATCTGCGTAATATTCCGGAAACAGGATCTTCGTCTCCGTTCCCTGATAACGCAGTGTTGCAATGATCTGATACCGGATCTCCGTCAGAATTTCCTTAAGACAGGACTTATTTCCATCCATAAAATCAATCTCCACCTTCTCCAGACGGCATCCGGTAAATACCCCGCTCCCCATCCGCACGATTGCATCTGTCCCATGGAAAAGTTTCAGATTCATACATCCATAAAACGCATAATTTCCAATTGACTGTACGGTAGACGGAAGATGGATTTCCCTTACCATTCCACCACAGCAGAGTTCTTCCGGTTGCGCAAAACGATCATTCTCTTCATCTGTCTGATAAACAGATGCATTTTTCTCTTCTTCATCTTTATGCAGTGAAAATGTATATGGAGCAATGCGGATGACAGGGATTCCCTCTATCTGCTCCGGTACTTTTATGATTCCTGAATCCTGCCAGATCCTGAGAATTTCAAGTCCGTTTTCTATTTTCTGATATTGTATCTTCATAAATTTCACTCCTGAAATTGATTCTGTCTGTTCTATCCAATTAAGGATTATAGCAAAAAAAAGCAGATTTTTCCATTATCCGCTTCACACAATATATCGAAATTTCACGAAATATATCGTTATGGACAAAATTATTTACATATCTATAGAATTCCTTTATTCTATAGTTAGATAGTCGGTATGAATATTGGAAGGAGGTTCTTATGTATGATGTCAGGCATGTATTAAGAAAAGCTGGTCTTCGTTCCACGTACTCTGGTTATAACTATCTTGCTTCAGCAGTCGCCCTCGTTCTCAAAGATCAAGAATTTTACCTGAAGAATGTAACCTCTAATCTTTACCGCGTTGTCGGTGAGCAGTATGGCGTTTCCAACATGTGTGTTGAAGCCGCCATCCGTACAATGATCAACAGTTATTGGAATCAGAATTCCAATAAAATTTTAAGCCCGCTGCTTGGTTATCCTGTATTTGACAAACCGACCGCATCCGAATTTATTTCGATGCTGGCTGATTATATCCAGGATCATTCCTCTCGTTAATTATTAGATACTGGTAGAACTTATGCATTATCGCATATCAGCATGGTATATACAGAATAACGTTAGTAGGCTGGCATTTAAAAAAGGTGCAGCCTATGAGGTCGCACCTTTTTTATCAAACCGGATTTTCATAATTGGGGACGTTTTTCCATACGCGCTGTTTTAATTGCCACAACTACTATTTGAATCCTTATCAAATTCCGGATTGATTGCATAAAAGTTCTTACTGTTCAGATTATCCTGAACGATCCTTAAACTTTCTCCAAATCTTTGGTAATGTACAATTTCCCGCTTTCTTAAAAAACGAATCGGATCACATACTTCCGGGTCTTTTACAAGCCTTAAAATGTTATCATACGTCGTCCTGGCTTTCTGTTCTGCGGCCATATCTTCATGTAAATCTGTAATTGGGTCACCCTTGGACTGAAAATAAGTTGCTGTCCACGGTGTTCCACTGGCTGCCTGCGGCCAAAGTGCAAGTGTGTGGTCCACATAATATTTATCAAAACCAGAAGCCTTAATTTCCTCCGGAGATAAATCCTTGGTAAGCTGGTAAACAATGGCACATATCATTTCCATGTGGGCAAGTTCCTCTGTGCCAATATCGGTTAAAATTCCTGTCACTTCTTTGTACGGCATGGTGTACCTCTGTGATAAATAACGCATGGACGCAGCTAATTCTCCATCCGGTCCACCGAACTGACTGATGATTACCTGGGCCATCTTCGGATTGGTCTGGGTAATTTTTACGGGATATTGTAAACGTTTTTCATAATTCCACATAAACTAACACCCTCCTTCCTGCCACGGCCATGGCTCATTGATCCAGTTCCATCTGTCTGAGCAGGAAGGAACAGCGGTATCTACTGTGAGTGGTCCATAATATTTTGCATATTCTTTCAACAACTGGTTCCTTTTTTTATTATATTCATAAAAAAAGTCCAGCGCTTCCTGATCACGAGGATGAGTGTCCAGATAAAGCTTCACATCATCTACCGCAAAGCTCGCATGACCAATCTGCATCAGGAGATCTTTTCTACAAGGTTTGGAATTTGGCATTTCATTCATGCGTTACATCCTCCTTTCCCCTTAAACGGAAGATCAAGCTCTTCGAATATGGTTCCTCTGTGGAATCCTTTTCCAGCTTCGTAAATGTGTCTCCAACTCTGCCATGGCACATAAGCCATTGCGATCGACATTCCATCCAACGCATCGTCCCGGTCGCTACATCCAGATCGTTCTCGGTAAACAGGTGCTGACATCGATGGATTTCTTCCATCATTGTTCGCCATACATGAATTACTATTACAGCTATTGTTATTATTGCCACATCCACAATTTGCACGTCTCATATATGGATTATTATTTCTGCAATTTTGCATTGTTTTGGCTCCCCTTTCTTATATCTGCAATATTATTGTATGGTAATTTTTTAAAAAGGGTTCTGACTTTTGCATCCGGTATAATCTGATGCCCGTTTCCGTTTCAAACAGGTCGTAACATCAATAATGCCGCCAGACCATTTCTGATCTGACGGCATCTTTCTTTAGTATTTTATGATGTAACCGGATTGCTCCATTGCTATGTAATTCCCGCAATCCTCGAACAACCTCATACTCCCATAAAACGACGTGTTCACATCATTTTATGAATTTTTACCAAGTGTAACCTTGATATCTTTCTCTGTATATTCACCATTCTTATCCGGGATCTGTACGGTAAGCGTTACCTCTTCTCCTGCTTTATAATACTGAAGCTGTTCCTGGAGAGAACTCATACCACTGATGGAACTTCCCTCAAAGCCAGTAATGATCGATCCTTTTGTAAGACCGGCTTTCTCAGATCCGCCACCACTCATAACTTCTTTGACATAAACACCGGTCGGCATATTGTACATCTGTGCACCTTCTTCAGATACATCGTATCCCTTGATTCCAAGATATCCTCTTTCTTCATCTGAAACCTTGCTTCTTGTCTCTTTATTCATCAGATTCTGGATAACATCACTTGCATCAGAAATCGGAATCGCAAATCCCATACCCTCTACTGCCGAGCTGTTGATCTTTGCAGAGTTGATACCGATTACCTCACCATTTGCATTCAGAAGAGCTCCACCACTGTTACCAGGGTTGATTGCTGCATCTGTCTGGATGTATTCTCCGTCAAATCCATCAATTGTTCGTCCGGTTGCACTGACGATACCAGTTGTAACAGACTGTCCATAACCAAGTGCATTACCGATTGCAATAGCAGGTTCTCCAACCTTCAGAGAATCTGAATCTCCAAGTGTTGCAACCTTAATCGCATTCATTGTATCGTCTGAAATCTTATCAAGCGGAACAGCTACGACTGCAAGATCCCTTGCGGAGTCTGTTCCTTTAATCTGCGCTTCCACGCTGTTACCATCATTAAATGTAACAGTAAGTGTATCGCTTCCTTCTACAACATGGTTATTGGTAACAACCAGGAGTTCTGAATCATTCTGGCTGATGATAATACCGGATCCGGCGCTTTCACTCTCCTGCTGGCTGATTCCTCCGAAGAAATTCTGTACTTCCTGTACGCTCATATTGGTAATAGAAACGATTGACGGAAGTGTATTCTCAACAATATCTGATACATCAGAAGTTACTGTACTGGTAGATGTCGTAAGCTTTGCGTTCGATACAGTCTTTGTTGTGCCTACGGTACTCTTTGTATTCTTTCCAAGCAGCTTACCAGTCAGATAACTGGTTCCCTGCATCGTCACACCGCCAACTGCCCCGAATAATACTGCAGCACCTACAACAAGTGCGACTTTTTTTGCGTAACCTTTTTTCGGTTTTGGAGCTTTCGGATTCTGCTGCGGTCCTGCTCCGAATCCCTGCTGATTGTCTGCTCCTCTATTTTCATCTGAATCTGGTCTGTAATAATTGTACTGATTGTCCATCATTCAAGACTCCTTTCTTTTCCTTTTCTATAGTTAAGAGTTTAGCCTATAATTGTGATGAAAGTGTGATAAAATATGAAAAAAAAGATGAACGGCACATTTTTATGTCATTCATCTCGTTTATTCAACAGGAAATTCCGCTGGAACTTCCTGCATCACTTTATTCAACCGTTACAGATTTCGCCAGATTACGCGGCTTATCTACATCCAGTCCCTTTGCAACGGATACATAATATCCCATCAGCTGCAGCGGAATCACTGCAAGCGATGCCTCAAAATGCTCATCTGTCTTCGGAATGTAAACCACAAAATCAGCAGTATCCTCAATGCTGTAATTGCCATAAGTTGTAAGTCCCATCAGATATGCACCACGGCTCTTGCACTCTACCATGTTGCTGATCGTCTTTTCATATAATTCCGGCTGTGTCAGCACACCGATCACAAGCGTTCCATCCTCTATCAGAGAAATGGTTCCGTGCTTGAGTTCTCCCGCTGCATATGCTTCTGAATGAACATAACTGATCTCTTTCATCTTCAGGCTACCTTCCATACAGATTGCATAATCAATTCCACGTCCGACAAAGAATGCGTCCTTTGCGTTTGCCTGCTTTGCTGCAAACCACTGGATTCTTTCTTTATCTTCAATAATCTTTTCGATCTTCTCCGGGATTGCCTGTAATTCGGCAATATAATTTTCATACTGCTCTTCAGTGATTGTATTTTTTACTTTGGCAAACTGAATTGCAAGGATGTAAGAAGCCATCAGCTGTGTACTGTACGCTTTCGTTGTTGCCACAGAGATCTCCGGTCCTGCAAGAGTATAGAATACCTTATCCGCTTCTCTTGCAATAGAAGATCCGACTACATTGACAATTCCAAGTGTACGGATTCCCTGCGCTTTTGTCTCACGGAGCGCTGCAAGACTGTCTGCAGTCTCTCCTGACTGGCTGATAATGATCACCAGACCATTTGGATCCAGAATTGGCTTACGGTAACGGAATTCAGAAGCCAGCTCCACACGAACAGGAATCTTCACCAGATCCTCAATCACATACTGTGCCACCATACCTACATGGTAAGCAGAACCACATGCTACAATGTAAATCTGGCTTGTTCTCCGGATATCCTCTTCCGCTAATCCGATATCAGTCAGATCAATCTTTCCGTCTTTTAATACAGAATTCAGAGTATCCTTAACCGCTCTTGGCTGCTCATGGATCTCTTTCATCATAAAATGCTCATAACCGGCTTTTTCAGCTGCTTCCGCATCCCAGTCAACAGTTTTCATTTTTTTCTGGATCTCTTCTCCGTCCAGATTGTAGAAGGTAATTTCCTCTTTGCTGACCTTTGCCATCTCCAGGTTGCCAATATAGTATACATTTCTTGTATATTTCAAAATAGCCGGCACATCTGATGCAATAAAACTCTCTCCATCTCCTACGCCAAGAATCATCGGACTGTCTTTTCTTGCCACATAAATTTCTTCCGGATAATCCTTGAACATCACAGCAAGCGCATAAGATCCACGAATGCGGACCAGGGAATGGTTGATCGCATCTACCGGTGTTCCTTCATACTTTTTATAATAATAATCGATCAGCTTAACAGCAACCTCTGTATCCGTCTCAGAGTAGAATGTATATCCTTTGCGGAGCAGCTTGTTCTTTAACTCCTGATAGTTTTCAATAATACCGTTGTGTACAGCAACTACATTGCCATCGTCACTCATATGCGGATGCGCATTGTTCTCTGACGGTTCCCCGTGTGTTGCCCATCTGGTGTGACCGATTCCACAGGTTCCCGGAACGGCTGCACCACCATTGGTCTTCTCAAACAGTACTTTCAAACGGCCTTTCGCCTTGATAACTTCTGTCTCTTCTGTTCCATTACGAACAGCAAGTCCTGCTGAATCATATCCACGATACTCCAGCTTTGACAGTCCATCCAGTAAGATCGGAGCCGCCTGCTGCGATCCAACATATCCTACGATTCCACACATTTATCTATATCCTCCAGTCTTTTTTGCGAAAATAAATTTTACTCTTTTCGTTACATTGTAGCAAACATGGAACTTTTTGTAAAGAATAAGCGGGAATAACAATCGTCATCCCCGCCTTTCTCTTTAATCCAGATCAATAAAATCCATTTCGAAAGTATCACCTTTTTTACGCTTTTCTTTCTTGATATTATAATCATCGAACGAATCAAAGTCGTCATCATCAAAATAGTCATCAAACTCATCAACGTTGCGAGTATCATCACTTATTCCTTCGTCATCATAATCATCGTCGAAGTCATCATCATAATAATCATCATCGTCGAAATCATCATCGAAGTCATCATAATCATCTTCGAAATCATCATCCTGTCTCTTTTTGAACTGTGATTTCTTTTCTGCCTTAACAGGCTGGATCGGTTTTACCGGATTACGTTGCGGCTCATCGTCCAGTTCATATTCATCATACAGATCATCCAACTCTCTGTTGCGGTTATGTAACTTCACAACGGAAACAAGAAGGAAGATTACCAGAAGAATAACGATAACTGCTGCCGCTGCTACAAACCAGATCAGATAATCGGAAATCTTTTCTAAAATTGCGTCAAACTTGCTTGCACTCTTCTTATCCGGTGTAGTCGCAGACTTCGGAGTCTCCATTCTCTGATAAGTATGCTCTACAGAGTCATATAAATAGAGGGATTCTTCACCGTCATTATTTACTGCATATAATACATAGAAACCATCGCGGTCCGGTTCATCCCAGATTTCAAAAGTCTTGCCGTTGATCTCCAAATTTCCTTTTGAATACTTTGATGGCATAGACACTTTACTGCCTGCATCAAAAATTACGATAGAATAAGTATCTGAAATCACAACCTGTTCTGCCGGTGAGAAGCTGCTGTCAGATGAATCATACATCCAGAAATCGCCTTTTCCATCACCGTCTACCAGGTAAGTCATCTGAAGTCCTGTCTTTTCCTGCACAGCACCTTTATACGTCGAATCATTATAAGTAATCTCTCCTGCTGTAAATCCAGCTGGAATCATGCTGTCTGAGAAATCACCAGATAAGGTATACTCCTGACCATCAATCGTAACACTTGTTCCACTCGCAACATCCTCGATCTTGCTCGGATCTCCTGCTCCGATCGTAACATCCGCATATCCTTCTTCACATGCCACACTTGATCCAGCGCTGTCTGTAACCGTCGCATCTCCCTGTTCAAGTCTTGTACTTCCTTCCTGGAGAGCCTGGAATTTCATTGTAAACTCAATCCGGTCACTACTTCCGTCACCTGAACCTTTAAATGTCAGATTACCATCCGTGTCTGCATTCACTCCGTCTCCCTCTTCAAATCGCATATAAGAAGGATCGTAAGTCATATGAATCGTCGCGTCTCCGATTACATCTCCGCTGACAACTGCTGTACCTGTGATCGTAAATTCATCCCCGACACTTGTCTCAAGATCAGAAAAGAATATCACACCATTTGCAGCTAGCGCCATCACAGAAAAACATGGTACGATCAGACATACAGACAAAAGAATTGTCGCTATTTTTTTCGTAAACTTCATCTTCATGTACTTTCCTCTTTCTAACCATATTAATTGTAAGTATAAATACTCTTAGACTCTATCTTACACTTTTTATGGGGAAATGTCTACTTGTTTGTAGAATTTCCCATTGTATCAATTTACAGACAACTCCATTCTGCTTTATTTATCCGAAGAAAAACCCCGGCATAAACCGGAGTTTCTCTCTAATTTATATTTTCTGCTGTTTCACCAGTATCACTTCCACTGTCTCCACCCGGATCCGGTGTTGGAGTTGGATCTGGCATCGGATCCGGCGTTGGTGTAGGATCTGGCGTCGGATCCGGCGTTGGTGTAGGATCCGGTGTTGGCGTTGGTTCCGGTGTCGAATCTGGTGTCGGAGTCGGTTCTACATAATTATTATCATCATTACCTCCGCTCCATGAATCATCTCCGGAATATCCTCCGTCATACCAGTAATTATTTGAACCGTCATTATAATCATATTGATAATCGTCCTGCACGTATCCCTGCCATGCATCCGGCGTTTCCATACCACTTGTATCTACACCTGCATCTGGCTGATCCATCTGCTGTTCCTGATTATCTGTATTTTCTTCCTGCTGTTTTTCAGCCTCTTCTTTTCGCTTCTTCTGTAATTCATTAATATCCGTAATATCATTAATCAGCATATCATAAAATGTTGACTTTTCAGACAATCCTTTATTAAATTCATCTCTTCCATATTGTTCACTTAATGTCTTACAATCAGAGAAAAGATTTACTCCTAAAGCCAATCTATCTCCTTTAATTTCAGCACCTAAAGCCGCTAACGTTGTCGGAAACATATCTATTGTAGCAAATTTACGATTATGAGTTTTTTCAAATGAAGTGTCTAAATCTTCTGGCAGATTAATAAATGCATTATATATTCCTCTCTCATAATCTGCACTTACATCATTACAAAAATCAGAATCCATTGTCCAATGATCTCCACTTAATACAATAGTGGTATTTTCATAAAATGGCTGTTCTTGAATCCATTTAATAAAATCATTCACTTGCCGACTAGAACACGCCATTACATTTGCATATTGATTATCTCCAAATTCATTTTGACATAGGTCACAAACATATCCATCTTCAAAATGAGTATCAACAGTTAATAATGTCAAATTAAATGGTTGCTCACCTGAACTTAATTCTTGTAATTTTTCTTTAGCACATGCAAATAATTTTTGATCTTCCATCCCCCAAAACACATGATAATCTTCTGGAATTTTTCCAGTTTCTATTGCAGTATTATAATCCCATATTTCACAATCTCCATGACTTTCAAAATATGCTCTTCTCCCACCAAAAGTAGCATCTGATCCTAACATAAAACATTGTTTATATCCAGCATCTGATAAAATGTCTTCTAAATTGACAGCTTGTGACGAAAAACTCGTTTGTTCTCCCAATGTCTCATTACTATCCACATTTTTTATAGGCAATCCTGATGTCTGTGCAAAAATTCCTCCCATAGTCCAGGTTGTTCCTGTTGATGAATATCCACCACCTAATTTATCTGTATTAGAAAAATTGGTATTTTCTTTTGCCAATTGTGTCAACTCTGGAATACAATTAAACTCAAATTCTCCCCCTTCATCCTTTGATGCATAAGTTGATTCCATTGACTCCAAAAAAATATATATCAGATTGCGTTTCTTCTCTGGAAATGTAATTTCAGTTGTACGAGGATCCACATAATTTTTTTCAATAAAATGTGATTCCTTTTTCTGATTTACAAGATATTCTTTTACATCAAGTTCATCATATACTTTATAGGCTGCTCGAGCCGCACTTCCAAAGCCAATCACTGCTATGAGAAATAAGGAAATCACGCATTTCCCATGTTTGTTCTTCAATCCTATGATAAGGATAATACATGTAATCAATACTAATATTGCCATCGGTACACATGCATTTATTCCATCTATCACCATATCCGAATTTGTTCCCTCAAGCGGTACTTTCAAATGAAAAATAATTTCATCGATAGACAACAACCCCCACGTGTCTAATACCCAGTTTCCCAAATTGTAAAGAATAAATCCAAGAACAGCTATTACAATCATTAAAATACAATAAAATCCATATCCAATCTTTCTAACTATCTTTGGTCTTTTCATTTTCCTTTCATTTCCTTTACTTATTATTTGCAAATATACATATTATAGTAAAACACAAATATCGAAAAAATGCAGTATTGACAACAATTACAAACTTATCAAAATGTAAAAAATCAGGATATGTTTTTTCATATCCCGATTCATTCTAACACATTGTTATTTTTGTTTTTTTATAATCATTTTTCTATCATCTTGTATATTAAAATTTGCAAATGCTAACATAAAAAATATATTATAATGTAATTCAAATAAATGCTGTTCTATCATAGAATGTATACATATAATAACTATCATTGCTAGCAAAAATGGTTTTTTATAACTTTTGACAATTGTAATACTTAACAATAACATCGTCAATACAAATACTACAAATCCAAATCTCATCAATATATTCAGATATGAACAATCAATAAAAAAATAATCTGGTTTAGGTGCTGTTGTTCCACCACCACCATGCATCTCAATATATTGTCCCCAAAGTTTTACATCGTACAAATCAAAAGTCTTCTTTCCCAAAGCAAGTCTTGTCGACATTATACTATCTAATTTTTCCATCCACCCTTTACTCGGATCATAAAATCTAGATAATAAAATCATAGTTCCTGCTCCCCCAAACGGCACACACAAACATAGAAAATTCAAAAATTTAGATGTTTTGTATTTTTTTCCATTTTTCTCAGCAAAATACATTCTACATTTTAAATATATCGTACTTAGTACTAGAAGAATGATACATATTTCTCCACATCTCGCGTCATAATACTTATCTAAGAAATATACAAGTATTGTAATCATACCTAATTCTAAAAACGTGCATTTTATCTCTCTTATTGCTATCCATGCAGCAATCATAAACATAAGGTGTGATGCGAAATTTGTTGGGTATACAAATCCAAATGCCATTCTTACCTGTTCTCCGCGGTAATATGTCAAATTTTCTATAATGCCTAACTGTCCTGCTATTAATGTAATAATTGTAAGTGGTATCTGAACCCCTAAATATACCTTTAATATTTTCTTATAATCAATCTCCTTTGCTCCAATAATCAATAATCCCGTTTCAAGAACAGATCCTATTGCTGATCTGTCTCTTGAAATTAAAAATGCTGCTAAAATAATCAATATCAAAATTATACTATCTATATTTTTAGGTTTTAATATCATATATCTAAATATAACTGCTATTCCAATAATAACTTGTATATAAGAATATAAATATTCCGGCCATTGTATTTGAAACATTGTTATCCAATTAAATGCAAAAACTAGCCAAATTCCTAAAACTAATAAAAAAATTTGTTCCGACAAATCACATTTTTTTTTAATTTGACCGCCGATAAAAAATCAAAAAATTTACACACTTTACTTAACAAACTCTTTTTTTTCATATGAAACAGCTTCCCATTTCATTTCAATCTTATTTCTTATTTCAACTATTTTCTCCACCTTCAACTTCTTCCCATACATATTACATAAAAAACAGGATATCCACACTCATACCCTGTTTTTTACCCTATATTTTTCTATAATTCCTCAGCCACCATCTCCAGTGCCGCTTCAATTACCTTATCCATATCATAATACTTATAATTTCCAAGACGTCCACCAAAGATCACATTCTTTTCCTGCTCTGCAAGCTTTTTATATTCTTCAAACAGCTTATTGTTCTGTTCATTATTTACCGGATAATACGGTTCCATTCCAACCTTCCACTCTGAAGAGTACTCTTTAGAGATAACGGTCTTTTCCTGTTTTCCAAATTCAAAGTGCTTATGTTCGATGATACGTGTGTACGGAACTTCTCTTTCAGTGTAGTTTACAACTGCATTTCCCTGATAGTTGTCTGTATCAAGTACTTCTGTCTCAAATCTTACGGAACGATATTCCAGTGCTCCGAGCTTGTATCCAAAGTATTCGTCGATCATTCCGGTAAACAGTGTTTTCTCTGCGATATCCGGATTTTCTTTGATATATTCAAAGTAATCGGTGTCTGTCTTTACTTCGATTCCATCCAGCATCTTTTCAATAATTTTCGTATATCCACCGATCGGGATTCCCTGATATCTGTCATTAAAGTAGTTATTGTCAAATGTAAATCTTACCGGTAAACGTTTGATAATGAATGCTGGAAGGTCCTTGCAGGCACGTCCCCACTGTTTTTCGGTATAACCTTTTACCAGTTTCTCAAATACATCTTTTCCTACAAGAGATAATCCCTGTTCTTCCAGGTTCTTCGGCTCTGTGATTCCAGTCTCTGCAACCTGTTTTGCGATCATATCTTTTGCTTCCTGTGGTGTCTTGATATTCCACATTTTGCTGAATGTGTTCATGTTAAATGGCAAATTGTAAAGCTCATCCTTGTAAATTGCTACCGGTGAGTTAATGTAATTATTGAACTCTGCGAACTGATTGATGTAATCCCAAACCTTTTTGTTGGATGTGTGGAAAATATGTGCACCATATTTGTGAACATTGATTCCTTCAATATTTTCACAGTAAATATTTCCACCGATATGCGGACGCTTGTCAATTACCAGACAGGTTTTTCCTTTTTTCTTTGCTTCGTGAGCAAATACTGCCCCATATAATCCTGATCCTACTACTAAATAATCATACTTCATAATACTAAATCCTCTCTTTTATTTCTTTGTAATTTTATCTTTTATCATCTTTCCCATTCCGACGACACTTCCCACTCCATAGCTTAAATGAAGTAAAAAGAAGATTCCCGGAAGCAAAAGCTGACATATATGCTTCGCCTCATTTTTTACAGACAGAATTGCCATTCCGATTGCACCACACCAATAAGTGATCCACATGGCAATCGCCAGAAATGGCTTCTTTAATGCTACCAAAATGGATGTCACAAGAATCGCAATCACAAAAGCAAACGGCACAAAATGATAAATGCTGAGACATCCAGGACATACGCCAAGCGTTCTTGCTACCCAGTCTCCATTGCCGTATTTCTGCTTCATCATTCCCGGAATCGAACTTCTCACATACTGCCAGGAATGAATCTGCGGATCGTAGCATAAGCGGTATCCTGCCTGCCGGATCCGGTAATGCATCTCATTATCTTCCGTTCTTCCCAGATTTTCATTGAAAAGTCCAACCTTTTCAAATACTTCTCTCCGATACGCTGCATGGAACATGGACTTTACATATTTCTTTTCATTCTCTCTCCGGAAACCTGCGATTCCACTTCCGAACATCGAACTTTCCGCACTCAGTAGAAGTCTCTGCCACGGTGTGTCCTTCTCCGGAAGATTCGGTCTTGGTCCACCAGTGACATATTCTCCGCTTTCCATGCATTCTACGTTCTTGGAAACAAAATCCTCCGGAATGCGTCCATGTGCGTCCAGACGGATAATAATATCTCCGGTTGAACTACGGATTGCCTGATTCCATCCTGATGCCTGATTATTCCCCGGATTTTCCGTAACAACGCAGTTATGATACTGCGGATTTTCTTCGGCAAAACGTTCCATAATCCGTCTGGTTCCATCTGTTGAACTGCTGTCCACCATCACAACTTCGATCTGCTCTGCCGGGTAATCCTGTTTTGTGATATCCTCCAGCAAGTGTGGAAGATACTCTTCTTCATTGCGCGCAATCGTGCAAACTGATACTAACATACATTTCTCCTATACTGTAGTTCTTATCGTAATACTGCAAATACTGTCATAAACATGGTCATAAAATCTCTCCACAGACTGTATTTGCGCAGATCTTCCAGATTATAACTCATCTTCTCCGGAAGCACTTCATGAATATAAGCATAATCCACATCTTCTACATGCTCCAGCATTTCGCCTTCATCTTTGTAGCATACGCTGGCTCTGGAAGTGATTCCTGCCGGTAACAAAAGAGTCGCATACATTTCTTTCGTATATCCTTTTACATACTTCACAACTTCCGGTCTGGTTCCAACAAAACTCATCTCTCCGCGAAGAACATTGATAAGCTGCGGAAATTCATCAATCCTGCAGCCACGGATCACTTTTCCAACCCGTGTCAGTCTGGAATCCTGACTGATCGTAACCTGTGTTCCCATCTTGTCTGCATTCTGCACCATAGTACGGAACTTTAGAATGTGAAATTTCTTTCCATACTGTGTCACACGCACCTGCTTGTAAATCACCGGTCCCGGTGAATCCAGCTTGATTGCAATACTGATGACCAGCATGATCGGTGATAAGATAACAAGCAAAATCATTGAAAGCAGAATGTCAAAATATCTCTTTAATCTTAATTCTTTTTCGTGTCTGATCAGAATATCATAGTATTGTTTTACTTCGTCTGTTCTCATAAACTTCGGAAGTTCGTCCCATTTTCTCATACAGCATTCCTATCCGATGCATTCCTTCAATACATCTGTCACGTATTTTACCTCTTCATCGGTAAGTTTCGTATGAAGCGGTAATGTAATTGCATTTTCAAATAAAGCATAAGCATTTGGATAATCTTTAATATCAAATCCCATATTTTTGTATGCAGATAACAACGGTAACGGTTTGTAATGCACATTCGTTGCTACGCCATGCTCTGCCATCTTCGTAATGATCTCATTACATTCTTCCCGTGTTTTTTCCTGAACACGGATCAAATACAAATGTCCGCTGGACTTATGATCTGTATCAAAATGATTCAGTACATTCACAGGCAGACTTTCCAGTGCTTTATCATACATTCCTATGATTTCCCGGCGCCGTGCTAATAATGCATCATAGCGTTTTAACTGTACCAATCCAATAGAAGCCATGATATCGGTCATATTGCATTTGAAATAAGGTGCCACAACATCATACTCCCATGCGCCAAGCTGCGTCTTTGCTAGCGCATCTTTGGATTGACCGTGCAGTGAAAAAAGCATATATTTTTTATAAATCTCTTCGTCATCCACACCTTCGATCAAACGCCATGTGACTGCGCCACCTTCCGCTGTCGTCAGGTTCTTTACCGCATGGAAGGAAAAGCTTGTGAAATCTGCAGCCTGTCCACATTTCTTTCCTTTTCGCTCTGCGCCAAATGCATGCGCTGCATCTGCCACTACGATCACTCTGCCAAACTTCTCCTGAAGTTCATTTGCCGGATGGAAAAGTGATTTCTTTGCTTCTACAATTTCAAATATCTTATCATAGTCACACATAATTCCGGCAAGATCTACCGGGATAACTGCTTTCGTTTTCTCTGTGATCGCATCTGCCAGTTTCTCATAATCCATCTCATAAGAATCTTTTGCCACATCCACCAGAATCAGTTTTGCACCTACATGCTCTACTACACTGGCTGATGCAGTATAAGTATAGGCAGTTGTAATTACTTCATCTCCCGGTCCAATTCCCAGAAGACGCAGTGTCATCTCCAGGCAGGCTGTTGCTGAATTCAGACAGACCACCCTGTTTGTTTCCATATATTCTGCCAGTTTCTTTTCAAAAAGCTTCGTCTTTGGTCCTGTTGTGATCCAGCCACTTCTTAACGTATCTACAACTTCTGCTATTTCTTCCTCTGTGATATCCGGAGGTGAAAAAGCGATATGCATATTCTCCATAAATAATCTTCTTTCTTTAAAATAAAATATACTATGTAACAATTATTACAAAATTATTACATAGTATATACTACCAAAAAACTCCATAAAATACAATTAAAACTATTTCTTAACTGCTTTTCTGCTATTTTTTGAACACAATCAGCTTGCTGATCACATAATTAAGCACAATTACGATCACCTGTGCCACTATCTTAACCAGCATACTGTTCATTCCCAGATTCGTGATAAAAATGAATAAGATCAGTTCTTCAATTACCAGCGTTGCTACTCGACCGCCTACGAAACTGGTGATCTCTTTGATAAAATCAGCTGTAGTTTCAGCGTTAGAATCAAATACCCAAATCCTGTTAGTTATATAAGCAAATGCAACTGCCAGTATCCATGAACCAATATTTGCTACCAGAGCATTCCATCCTAGTTGAATGTTAAAAAATGCATACGAAGCAATGCTTACTATAAATGTTAAACCTCCGAAAAATAAGTATAATAATATTTCTTTATTTTTTTTATAAAATGGATTAAAAATCCTTAAAACCGGAAATTCCATGATACGATCAAATATATCTTTTTCTTTTTTCATTTCTGTTATCCTTTCGTAAAATATTCTCTCTTCTTCAAACCGTGCTATTATACTATATTTTTGTTCATATAACAACGTTTTCTTTACAATATCACTTGTTGTCTCCTAAAATCCATGATAACATGATTAGTATATTTAACAACTTATTTTATATAATTTCAAGGAGTATTTTTATGATTCGAATAGGTATAGTCAGTTATAATATATATTGCAATTTTACGAATTATGGATCCGCCCTACAATCCTGGGCACTTTACCAATCTATAAAGCGTATTTCTCCGGATTTGTATCAACCAGTTTTAGTTGACTATTGCCCGGATTCTCTCTCTGACAAAGATCCTTTAAATCCTTTTTCCAATATGTGGGATCAGGACCCAGAATCCAGAAAAATGTGTGAGTTGTCTCTTCCTGCCATTCGTATTAACTATCAGAAATTTGATCATTTTTATCACACATACTTTGGTTTAACTTCTCAAAAATATACTTCAGAAAACTTTAATTCTATTGCCCATTTTGATGATATTAACCATTTTGTATGTGGCAGTGATACCATTTTCTGTATTAATGAATTCAACGGATTTGATGATGGTTATTTTGCTAACTACGATGTGATGAAAGGAAATTCTGTATCTTATGCTGCAAGTTTTGGTGATGCCCATTTTGACACAGATAGCTACCAGATATTAAATAACCGGCTTCAAAACTTTTTAGCAATTGGTTTACGGGAAAATAAATTTATACCTTATCTAAAAGAACATATTAATCCTAATGGAATTCAAGTTTTTAGAACAATCGATCCAACTCTTTTACTAGACACTGGAGATTATGACACCATAGCCGCATCTCGTATTATAACTGAGAAATATTTGTTATTATATGCACGACGATACAACAAAGAAATGGAAGCTTTTGCAGAAAAAGTAGCCCGTGATAACGGATGGACAATTGTTGAAATCAGCTTACGCAGTACAAACTCAGCCAAAGGACATAAAATGTTTTATGAAGCAGGTGTGGAAGAATTTCTTTCTCTGGTAAAATATTCAGAATACGTTATAACGAACTCTTTCCATGGTTTGATTTTTGCTGTACAATACCGAAAACAACTGGCAGTATTTTCCAGAGAATCCGGTGACAATAAAATTGCCGAAGTTCTGGAGTTATTTGATTTAAAAGAATGCCTTCTCACAAAAGCACCTTCAGTAATTCCACAAATCCACGATTACGATGCTGTGCATGCACGTATAAATACTGCAAGAGAAACTTCTCTGGACTTTCTCACGAAAGAACTTAATTTATTGAATGGAGATCATTAAGCATGTGTTACCTTGATACAAATGATAAAATTACCTGTTCCGGCTGCGAAGCCTGCGCAAATATTTGCCCACACAAAGCTATCTGTATGATTCCTGATTCAGAAGAATTTCGCTATCCAAAAATCAATATAGATTTATGCACGAATTGCGGATTATGCCGTAAAGTTTGTCCTTATAATTTATCTCCTCAAAAATGTTCCGGAATGAATTATACTTTTGGAGGACATATAAAAAATCAAAAAGTTTTATCAGAAAGCACCTCTGGTGGAGCTTTCTCTGCAATCGTTGATGCATGGTGCGATAAAAATTATGTAATTTTCGGAGCTGTATCAGATGGTTTAAATGTATATCATGATCATATTTTTGACAAAAAATATTTAGATAAATTCAGAAAATCAAAATATACACAAAGTAATATTGGAACTTCCTATGCTGATGCAAAAAAGTTTTTACAGGATGGAAAAAAAGTTTTATTTTCCGGTACGCCTTGCCAAATTGCCGGTTTAAAATCTTTTCTCCTTAATTGCAATCAAACAAATCTGCTGACAGTCGAGGTTATTTGCGAAGGTGTTCCTACTCCTCTTTATTTAAAAAGTTATAATAAGTATATTACTACAAAATATCATTCACGTATTAAATCAATTGATTATCGTTACAAAGATTTCAAATCCTATTTTAACCATTCTATTGGGCGATGGGATTTTGAAGTTATGCAGCTTTCTTTAAAAAACAGCAGAAAGCTTAAAACTGACAGATGGTTTAACCCGTTCTGGTCAATTTGGATCAGTCATTTAATGAGTCGACCATCCTGTTATCAATGTCCATATGCAACCAAAGAACGTTTTGCTGATATTTCACTCGGAGATTTGTGGGGTGTTCATTTATATTGTCCTGAATTATATAATCACAATAAAGGTGCTTCTCTGGTTATATGTAATTCTATCAAAGGCAAAAAGGCTTTTCTAAGTACCAAAGATATTTTTATCGGACATGAACTTAATTATGAAGAGGCTCTAAAATATCAGGGGCCTCTAAAGAATCATATTAATTCAAATCCAAACCGTGCATCATTTATACAAGATCTAAAAACTATGCCTTATACAGCTCTTTGTAAAAAATGGTCCTCTCCTCCAACAATAAAATTGCTATGGCAAAAATATGTTTGGGGAAACAGACAAAAAATATTATTTTGGAAATTAACTAAAGGATTTTATCATATTCAATAAAGGAGATTCACTATGTATTACTTAAATAATAATCTAAAAGATTTAGTTCGCATTTTTGATCAAAATGAACGCAAAAATTATTTACGACTTGACTTAAATGAAAACCCTGGAGGGCTTCCTCAAGATTTCATTGATTCTATTCTGCCTGAAATAACTCCTCAATTAATTGCACAGTATCCAGAAACCCATCACTTTTCGGAAGTCCTTGCAAAACATCTGAATACTACACCAGAACACCTTTGCCTTGTAAATGGATCCGCTGAGGGAATTCGCTATATTATTCAGGCTTTTACCTCAGAAAGCGGAAAAATTGTTGGAGTAGTTCCATCCTATTTCATGTTTCAAGTATATTCTGAAATGTATGGCCGATCTTTTGTAAAGGTTCCATATAATGATGACCTTTCAATGGATATTCAAAATATTATTTCCACCTTAACGCCTGATACACAATTACTTATATTACTTAACCCAAATAACCCGATGGGAAATGTATATTCAGAAACCGAATTTCAAGAAATCATTAAAGTATGTGAACAACTTGAAATCACTATCCTTGTTGATGAAGCCTATCATTATTTTTATCCAAAAACATTCATCAAATATGCTTTGACCTCCAAACATATCCTTGTTACAAGAACCTTTTCCAAGCTATTTTCAATGGCCGGTTGTCGACTTGGATATGTGGTTGGACATCCTGATGAGATAAAAATGGTACAGAAATTATGCACACCACATAATACAAACGCATTCGCCATGTTAGTAGCTCAAAAAATTTTGGAAACGCCTGGTATTTTATCTTCTTTAATTGAAGACTACACTCTTGGACGTGATTATTTGATAAAAGAATTAAATTCCCATAAGTATTTGCATAAGGGGGATGCAGGAAATTTCATTTTTATAAAGCCTAAAACAAATGCGCTAACCATTGTTGAAAAAATGAAATCGCAAAAACAAATTTTAATAAAATCTTATTCTAATGTCGGAAATTTTGGCACCTGCCTACGCGTTACCATTGGTGCCAAACAATATATGGAACGTTTTTTAGATGCTTTATTTGAATTAGACAATACCAATTAAAGGAGTCGCTTTTTAAATGATAAAAGTTATAACATATGGAACTTATGATCTACTCCACTACGGTCATATCAGATTACTAGAAAGAGCAAAAGCTCTTGGGGACTATTTGATTGTCGGGGTAACCTCAGATGATTTTGATAAAACACGTGGAAAAATAAATGTACAACAGTCTCTAATGGAACGTATCGAAAACGTCCGATCTACCGGACTTGCTGACAAAATAATTATCGAAGAATATGAAGGGCAAAAAATTGATGACATCCAGCATTATAATGTCGATATTTTTACTGTTGGCTCTGATTGGATTGGTCATTTTGACTATCTGAAAAAATATTGCAACGTCATCTACTTAGACCGTACAGAAGGTATATCCAGTTCCGAGCTTCGTGCAAAAGACAGTAATTTAAAGCTTGGATTAATAGGCAATTCTACCCTTGTAGCAAAATATTTTCGTGAAAGCAAATTTGTGAATGGTGCAGAAGTAATAGCCGTTTCTTCTTCCTCAACTTCTGCACAAATAAAAGCTGATAACAGTCTGTTATTAACCAACAGTTATACAGATCTTCTCTCTTCAATAGATGCTGTATACATTGCTTCACACCCTACTAAACATTATAATCATGTCAAACAGGCTTTACTTGCTGGTAAACACGTTTTATGTGAATCACCGATTGCACTTTCTGAAGCTGAATGTAATGAGCTTTATCAGCTGGCAAACAGTAAAAACTTAATCTTAATGGATGCCATTAAAACAGCTTATTCTACAGCTTATAACCGCTTGCTTTTACTTTTAAATTCCGGGAAAATCGGTCAAGTACTTTCTGTTGAATCAACTTGTACAAGTCTTAAAAACATCAAAATTGATACAACAAAAAAAGCAACTCATTATTGGAACAGTATTTGTGCATGGGGTCCTACAGCTATGTTACCTATCTTTCATATCTTAGGTACACATTGGATAGATATAAATATTACCTCTCTTATGTTAGACAAAATTCCTACTTTTGATTTATTTACAAAAATAAATTTTACTTACAAAAATGCTGTTGCTTCATTAAAAGTGGGTAAAGGAGTAAAATCAGAAGGTGAGTTAGTTATTTCTGGCACAAAAGGCTATATTTATGTACCCGCACCCTGGTGGAAAACTGAATATTTTGAAGTTAGGTTTGAAAATCAAAATGATAATCGAAGATACTTTTATCCACTTGAAGGAGAAGGGATTCGTTATGAATTAGTTGCATTCTTAAGAGCCATAAAAACCAATCAGTTACCAAATAATATTCCGATGCAAATTTCTGCAAATATTTCAAAAGTTATAAACATTTGGGAAACTGATTCTAAAGTCGTACATCTTTCACCTTCTTAAAAAAAGCAGACAACTACAATTATCCTTCTATAATTGTTTTGTCTGCTTTTCTCTATTTAACTCTTTTCTTTACCTCTTCTTCAAGAAGCTTTTCATTTTTTTTCCAATCTGCATGAATAAAATGAGGCTCTCCACATGGGAATGTATAGAAATCTTCACCGTACACTTCTTTTAAAACGTAAATATACTTATTTGGCACATAATATTCATCGCCTTCAAATTCGATTTTCTGTAATGGATAAAAAATCTCTTTTGATATTAAATTATTATCATTACAATAACTCCAACTATCAAAACTGTATAAGCACCCTTTTGCATCTTCTTTAGCACAAATAATATTTTTATCATAAAGTTTCTTATAATATTTATTAAAAATCTCTGCAATCTGAATTCCAATAGCCGAATCATCATCAACACATCCTGCCCTACGAAATTCCTGAATCAATGGATTTCCTTCATCTGTAATTTCTGTTTTTAACTCTTTTCTAATTTTCTGATTTTCTTCCCATTTTTCATATGATGCCTCACTAATCCAGTCAAACGGAAATATATCAATAAAAACAGGAATAGTCGTATCTTTATAAGTAAAACGAATCTGCTTACAAAATCCCCCTGCATCATATCTTACTGTAAGTCTATATTCTTGATGATCCTTTAATATTTCTCTTAATTTTTCAATATCCTCTCTTGCCATACAAGTATCTACATCATCATCCCATGGAATAAATCCCTTATGTCTCACTGCTCCTAACAAAGTACCTGCATAAAGCCAATAAGATAACTGATTCTCCTCACAAATTCTAGCAAAAGCTCTTAGTAAATCTTTCTCCAGAAGTTGCAAATTTCTGCTTACTCCCTTCGCTTTAGGTAATGCAAGAAAAAATCTTTTTTGAGCATCTGCTGTAGACTCTCCATCTTTTCGATACTCTTCCCAAAACATCTGCATATCCTGCTTATGATAATGTGTAATAATTCTTTCCAAACGAGCATTTTCCTCATGCAGATGTCTCACTTCATTTGATAATCCATCTATTTTTCCACTCATCTGATTATAAAGCTCGTTTTGATGATTATAACTATTTTTAATTCCCGATTCTAAAATTTGTCTTAATGAATCTGCTTTTTTTACTAAATCATTTGCCTTATCAAAAAATTGCCTTTTTCCTACTGGCAGACGCCAGTAAATATATTCCCATACTCTTCTCATTTCTTTCCTTCTCCTTAGAACTATTATCTATCTAGCCATTTTATATAATCTCTTTGTTTTTTCTTTTACTTCAAGTTTTGAATGCTTATAAAATGTTTTCAAATTAAATTTTTCTATAATTTTAACTGTTTCTAATGCTAATTTCTTTTTATTTTTCGGATTAAACTGAATCAAATCCGGAACAATAAAATTAATAAACCATTCAAAATAAGCTCGCCCCCATTTATTTAGAAATCCTTTTTCATTCCAAAATGCTGTTATTGTTCTAAGATTTTTCACATGCTGAACTAAACGTTTTTCCGTTTCATCATTATATTGTTGCATAAACGACCCGCTTCTATAGCATTGATAATAGTGCAGTTGATCTGAAATATACTGTACTCGTTTTGCCATAGGAACTGTTTGAAACAAAAATACAATATCCTCTCCAAATTTAATCGATTCAATAAATCGTAACTGATTATCATTTAAAAAATCTCGAGAATACGCATGATTCCAAATAAAGGGTTCACTATTAGTTTCGCCAAATAAAGATTTTTCATTCGGTTCTGGATAATATATATCTCTACTATTTAATTTCCATGCAACCCAGGCGTCCGGCTCTGGTATTTCAGGAAACGGTTTCGATCCATATACAATAATGTCTGCATAATGATTAATTCTCTCTTCATAAATTCTCTCACACGCATTAGTTGTTAAATAATCATCCGGATCTAAAAATACAATCATATCCCCTGTTGCCGCATCAATTCCAGTATTTCTTGCTGCCGCAACCCCAGCATTCTGTTTATCAATAAGTTGAATGCGCGAATCTATCTTCATCTGTTCCCGAATTATTTCATCTGAGTTATCTGTTGATCCATCATTAACACATACGATTTCAATATCCAAAAGAGTTTGACGTCTCAAACTTTCCAAACATCTACTCAAATAATCCGCCACATTATATACCGGTATAACTACCGAGATCTTCGGTCCTTTAACCATGATATACCTCCAATAATCTTCTTACAACCTAATTTAAAAGTATATACAACCCCATCATCTTTAACACTTTGAATTCCACCCAAAATCTTTCTTGGGAGAAATGTAATAAGTCTTCCTATGCGATACGAATAGGATTCTTTAATTTCCTTTAATTCTTTCATTGAATATCCCGGTTGATTGAGTGCATACTCATTATAAAAACCTATAGGATCTTCAACCATTTTTTTTACACCTTCCCACTTATATTCTTCAAAATATCGTGAATCCATTGTACCTTTTTCAAAGCATTCTTTAAATTCCTGAGCTGCTCTTTCTAAAAAGATATACTTAAATTTAGGACTAAGTCTCCCCAAATTCCACATATAAGTATCATATTTTATTCGATTACATACACATTCTAATACTCCACGATGTAAAGGATTCGTTTCCAAGAATTTATGCATCTCTTCATATTCATCACATACACAAAAAACTTTCTTCGGAGAATTTACTGAAGAATTCTCATTATCCTGACGATAATGCAAATATGCTTCCTGTAACAGCTGAACACGTTTAGCAAGACACATTACTTTAAAGCTAAAACTCGTATCCTGAAACGATGCTCCTGGTGTTTCATTAAAACGGATTTTATTTTCTCGAATAAAATCTTTTCTATAAATAGCAGACCAAATCGTCGGCTTCAAATTAAAAAATTCTACCATTTCCATCGGTGCATTAAAATCTGTAGCCGGACAGAATGTTTTTCTTGCACGTACTTTAGATACAATTTCTTCTTTTTCATTTCTTTCTTTCGGAATCGAATAATAATAGTAAAATCCTGATTTCACCACATCCAACTGATTGCTTGAAGCTACATTATACATTTCTTCAAACATCTCCGGATCCGCATAATCATCCGACTCAACAATACCGATATATTCACCCTCTGCCATATCAAATCCACGGTTCATGGAATTTCCATAACCACTGTTTGGCTTTGTAATTACCTTTACACGTGAATCCTTGTCCATATATTCCTGGATAATCTGCGGTGATGAATCCGTTGAGCCATCATCTACACAAATAATTTCAATATCTTTTAATGTCTGATTCACAATACTGTCCAGACACTGGCGAAGATATTTTTCTACGTTATAAATTGGTACTACTACTGTTACTTTTGGTGATCCCATATGCTCCTCCTTATAAATCCATGTTTTTATCTAATTCCAGATAATGATTCCAAAAATCCTTTGACGTAAAGGTACCAAACATATCTCGGTACTGTTCACATACTTTATCATATCTCTGGTCAATATGTTTACATACTTTAAAAAATTTAATATAAGATGCTATCATTGCAATAACACTTCTTTTTGCATCTAATACATGATCTGTACTGTCTATATACAACACTTCTTTGTATCGATACAAATCATAAATATTCGGATAGGGAATTTCTGCTTTTGGCTTTCCATGTCTTGCCGGTAAAAAATGTCCATTCATCGTAGCCATTTTCCAGCTTTTTTCTATAAATGGAACATGCTCTCTTTGTTCTTTTCCATATGGACTAAGATCTTCTTCCGTCAAACCTTTGTAACCGATAAAATCTTCTTTTGATTTCATTTCATAGTTATATGCCGCCAGTTTTTTGTGAATCTCTATTCCATCCTGCTCGCTGAACCATTTTGCTCCTTTTAAGAAATCAAGTGTTCCGAGTAGATTTAAGTCCACATACTTGTAGCGATACTTTCCTATATTGCTGCTAATCTCTTTAAATAAAACCTTTTTAAATTGTTTAGCCGTAAACTTTTCATCATGAATCGCATTCAGTATTGCCAGATTTCGAATATCATAATATTCATTTGTTCCCGGACATTTATTTTCAAACGCTTCATGCCATACACAAATTCCATTTAATAAAATAAATTCTCCATTTGCACGTAATCCATATTCAATATCATCACGATGAATAAATAACGGAAGCGGTAATTTATTTTTGTTAATAAATGTGACTGGTATGCAGGAATACCACCATCCAACATAATCATGTTCAATCTCGACTTCATTTGTAATGCATTCTGCCAATGAAGTCATATCAAAATCATGATTATGTGCAATCATATCTCCATTGTTCCATAATGCTCCGCTTTCATACTGGATACTTGGATGATCCAGTCGCATCAGAGCTCCACCAATTACATAATTATAATATTTCTTCTTTAAATGTTTTAAGAAAAGATAATTTCTTTCAATTGTTTCCGGTAATATAATTGCATCATCATCCATTAACAGAACGTGACTTATTTTTTCTTCGCCATTTAAATATTCCAGCATGGTGCGGGTAAACCCGCCTACTCCACCCAAATTTTTATTTTTTACGACATGGATTTCTGGATTTTCGATTTTCTCTGGTTCTAACGTACCCGCATTGTCCGAAATACAAATTTTAATATGATCATACGCTTCTGCAGCCGGATTATTCAAGATTCCCTCTTTCAGGAGATTCATATTACGCTCTACATATTTTTCTCTCTTGAACGTACAGATTCCGATTCCTATACAAATATCATTCTCTTCCATACCCGTCTGATCTGTTGAAAAATCAACCTCATAAAGCACTGACTCTGACACTGCCTCAATTATAACTCCAAGCATTCCTTTCTCAGGAAGCGTAAATTCATTTGAAGTTACATATCCCGAAGCATCCGACTGGATTTCCTCGTCCAGTACACCATGTCTTTCTACATCTCCATCTTTCACCTGAAGATGATCTATTTTTACTTTTACAATTCCATTCAGCTTTAATCTAAGATAAACAGACTCAACTCCAACATATTTTTTCCACTTCAGGCATGAAAATAAATTAAAATATGTTTCCAGATTTACTTTTGCCAAAGTCTTTAACTCAACTTTTTCCTTGTCGGTCACAACATTATCAGTTGTTTTCATATAAAGCTGAGTCGTCTCTTCTGAATACGGATATAAAGCAAATTTTTGTAGTATCATATTTCTCCCATCAAACTATTCATTCATATACTCATTGGTTACTTCTTCAACCAGACCGCTTTTTCTTACCACACCTTTATCAATCCAAATTGCATGATCGCACAGCTTTCTTACAGATTTGACATCATGCGATACATATAAAAGTGTTGTTCCTCCACTGAGCATATCTTCCATTCGCTTATAACATTTTTCCTGAAACTGATAATCTCCTACAGACAAGATTTCATCAACAACCAGAATATCAGGCCTTACCATCGTAGCAATCGCAAATCCAAGTCGAGCCTGCATACCTGATGAAAAATTCTTAATCGGTACATCCAGGAAATCCCAAAGTTCCGCAAACTCAATAATCTCATCAAAATGCTCTTCCATGAATTTTCTGGAATGTCCCAGTACTGTCCCATTTAAAAACACATTTTCTCTTGCTGTCATATTCATATCAAATCCAGCACCCAGCTCAATCAATGGAGCAATTGTACCTTTCGTTGTAACAGTTCCCTTATACGGTTTTAAAATCCCACAACATGCTTTTAAAAGAGTGGATTTTCCAGAACCATTTGTTCCAATAAGTCCCCACGCTTCTCCCTTCTTTACTTTCAGATTTACATCTTTTAACGCCAGAAACTCCTGAAACATCAATTCATGCTTAATCAACTTAATCACATATTCTTTTAAATTATCCACCTTTTCAGATGCCATGTTGAACCGAATCGTAAGATGGTCAACATCAACAATATATTCTTCGCTCATTATCTTTTCTCCTAGATATACAAAATGAAGTTATCCTGTGTTTTCTTAAACACACCAAGTCCAATTGCCAGCATAATAAATGCCATCACCCAGCAGCCAATAAAAATTCTAGGTGTTGTAAAATGTCTGTATAAAACAAGATCTCTGAAAAACTGGATATAATAATACATCGGATTGCAGTATTCTACCAGTTTTCTCAGCCCGTCCGGAAGAAGATCAATTGGATAAAACATTGGTGTCACATACATCCATGCTACAGTAATTGCATTATAAATATACTGAATGTCTCTAAAGAAAACATTTGCTGCTGACAAGAAGAATCCCATTCCACACACAAAAATATAAAGCGGTATAACTACCAGCGGAAATAATAAAAAATATGGTGAAAATGGTGTTCTTGTAATCAGCATCACCAAAATCAATGCACCCATTGAAAAAATAAGATCAATCAATGAGCTTGTTACTTTCGACAATGTAAAAATATATTTTGGTACATAAATTTTCTTAATCAGTGCTCCATTATCCAATACTGAATACATGGACATATGGGTTGCATTATTCATAAAATCAAACAGTGCCTGTCCAGTAAGCAGATAAACTGGAAAGTTTTCTATTCCACGCTGAAACATCTGTGAAAATACAAGCGTCATTACTAACATAATCAGCAACGGATTCAAAATGCTCCATACATATCCCAGGAAACTTCTTCTGTATTTTAATTTCACATCTCTGACTACCAGTTCTCTTAATAAATCCTTATACCTAAAAAATGTATTTATCCTATCTCTTGTCACACTCATTTTTCTTCTCCATCTTAATATGAATTTCTTCGTCCCTTAAAAGCAAGAACCGCTAACGGGAATGCAGCATATCGAGTTTTCCTCAAAACCAGAACAGCCGGATTCTTTACTCTGTCATAGACTTTCCGGTTCTTATGATAAAAATATGCATCCAATTTCATTGCTTCTTTTCTCATACCATTCTTAAGAGGAAAACTTATATAAATCTTCATCTGACTGGTAAGAATTGTTGCTGTCAGCTCACGGATATACTCCAGATTCGCTACCGGAGCAATCTTTTCTGCTTTCTTGCAATAGCTGTTCAGCCGCATAAGCACACGTAAATGATTCTTCAGATTCTTCTGCATCTTCTGAATAGACATACTCTGTCCCGGAAGTCCCAGGCGATACTGATAAACCGGCTCTTCTATGAAATACACTGTCCGCACATACGGAATCGGAAATGCAATAAATTCCACATCCACATAAAAAGTGTGTTCGTCAATCTGTTCATCAGCCTTTCTGAACAATTCCGTCTTCACAGTTGTCGCATGCATATCAATAATCGTTTTACCGACAATCTCTTCAAACTGATACAGCTTATTATACTCTATTTTTTCAAACGGATGTTCCTGCCTCTTCTCTGGCATTCTCGTTGTATGATTGATCCAGGTATAATTAGACGCCACAATATCTGCATCGCTCTCTTTTAACACTTTCACAAGATGAATAAAACTTCTTGTATCTACCCAGTCATCTCCATCAACCACTTTGAAATATTTTCCTTTTGCTTCACGGACACCCGTGTTAATCGTAGAACCATGTCCCCCATTCTCTTTATTGATCAACCGGAATGTATTTTCGTACTTGTCTACATATCGTTGTGCAATCTTGACAGTATTATCACTTGAACCATCGTTCACGATCAATACTTCAATATCATCCATAACCTCGGAATTCACAAAAGATTCCAGACAGTCTTCCAGATATGCTTCTACATTGTAACTTGGTATCGTTACTGTTAATATCTTCTCGTCCATTGTTCTCCTAACTTATATAAATAATATTTTTCTCAAAAAAAGTTGGTTTTACAGATATTTAGTTCTATCTGAATCACCAACTTTTATTTTGATTACTTAATTATTATACTACACTTTTCTTTAGATGGAAAGATTATATCAAATGCTTGTTTTTTTGTCAAATTTCGTGCTCTTTTATATAGAAAACAGAACATATTTAACCCAAAACCACAGATTAGGATTCGTATAAAATAAATTCTGATATCTATCAGCTATAAATATATTGAAATAATTAGCTACTAATGTAATAGCACTCAGACTAATCAGCACTTTCATTACAATATAATATTTTTGAGTATTTCTATATTTTTCTTCTAAATATAAAAATGCAATCACCGTGGACATCGCAAATAGCCATCCAAAATCGGACATATATCTCTGTGTCATTCCAGACATTTGAATTGTTAATAAAATAATTATAACAGCACTAACAAACGCCCCTACACCTAATGCGTAGCATTTTTTCTTCTTCATTTCCTTACGACCTTTAAAATATGCCCAACATATTACAAGTATTGGATTAAACCATAAAAAACCTCCAAATAATGGCTCCTGACTTAAATATCCCTGATAATCAAATTGTACATTATTTCCAATTAACTGCATGAAAGGAAATTTAGAAGATATATTTAGCGGCTGAAAAATATACTCAAAAATCCCAACCCAATTTCTTGCTAAAACAATTCCTCTATGAGTCATATCATTACTGGTCAAATTATAATTTGCCCCAAAGTCCATAACACTGCCAAAACGAGCATAATTATAATACATAATGCCAACACCAATAATTAGAAACGGTACTATTACGCTTAAAGTATTTGCCATTCCTTTAACAGAGAAAAACCTCTTTTCTTTAATATCATTCCAAAAAATAGGAAACGCAAACAGCAATATTATGGCTAATTGCGGTCTACAACCTATAATAAGAGCTATTGCCAATGAACCTAATATGAGATATATTTTATTAAGTTTTTTACTATCGCTTGCTGCAATCCAAAAACTAAGTCCTATAATTCCCAACATCAAAGACATCATAATCGGCAGTGAATATATCGTCCCATAAAAAACTAAATAAACTATAGCGCTCATAGCAATAAAAATCGTATCCGTCACAATGTATGTGCCAAAAGATATATTTTTATAATATTTTTTTATTATCAAATATATAAATATATAACTAACTATACAATACATCAGACCACAAAAAGTAACTGCTATCCATGTTGATAAATGAACTCCAAATAGCAACTTAAATGGAACAAAAAATATCAATGCAGGAACAATTCCAAAATAGCAATAATATTTTCCTTTATAATAGGCATGATCAACATAATATGTTTCTCCCGTTTCCGCTAAAGCTTTACTTCTCAATTGCGGATCATATGGATTATCAATGTTTTCTAATGCTTTAGTTGGTTCTATATTCAAATAAAAATGACCATCAATCAGAGCATCCGTTAGTTCTTCATATTCTGTATCCGGAAGCCATCCTCCATTTCCAAGATTTCTTGTCGGAAATGTCGAAATACTGATTCCCGCTAAGACAAGCAAGTTTAATCCCAATGCTAAAGCTATAAAAATTCGCTGCTTTCTTTTTTTTATATTTAACGAAATATTATATACTTTAGAATTTGGTCTAAATATTTCAAATAAAATAAAAATAATCATTTCAATCACTATACGCAGTGGATGAACGATGAAAGGCCTTTTCACATTAAATGCAATTTTATTTACACTAATTTTTGCTCCTTCAGGCAAATCAATTTTTATTTTAATTTTATTTGTTTTCCCGCTTAAATGTAAACGAACATATTTACTTTCCTTTATTCTCCTCACTATATTCATTGATGGTAATTCTTTATATTCTGAATTAGCTTCATCAGTCATAAATATACGTATAGGGAAAAATCTTTCATCACATACTGATGCATTATCTGCCACATCAATATCTGCCAATATATTTTTCAAATTTATATTCAATGCTTTTATTTCCAGGAAAGCTTCCTTCTCATCTACAATCTCATAATACTCTCCGCTTTTTTTTATTCCTTTTCCACACTCAAAATTTTCTACAACCTTTTCTTGATTTAATAATGACTCCCAACATCTATAATTAAAAACAAATGTTTCTAATCCTATTATAATTAAAAATGCAAATAGTATTTTCCTTACAAATTGCTTCATTACTATTCTTCTCCCACTATCTCTTATTTACAATTTTCAATGCTAACTCTTTTATTATCTTCACCACGATAATAATACATAATGAAATTGCAAATACTAATAATATCATTACTATCGTATAAAAATATTCTCCAATCGCTCCTCCAATTTTCCCTGTTACATACTCTAATATATATTTAGAAATTGAATACCGGTCTAACATAATAACAACTAGCATATGAACGATATATATTCCAAAAGTATAAGAAGAAAGCCAACAAATTACTCTATTAATTTTCGATTCCTTATTATCATTAATTAAAAACATACATGCAAAAATTATGCATAACGCACAGATAAGCCCCAAAAAACTATACCAATATAAAATATTCGTATATGAATAATCATGACCTTGTCTGTTCAAGATAATCAGCAGCCTTACTATATTCAATCCCACAAAAAGTATTACACACTTCACAAAACTAATTTTAGTTTTTATAGCCTCTCTGTGCTGATAAATAATACTTCCCCATACAAAAAAAATAGCTGCTGGAATCGCTCCATTAAATGAATGATGTGAAAATTCTGCCATAGTATTTGCTGATATATCATTAAAAATTAACAACATAGCCGAAATAATTAAAAAAAGCTTTTGTTTTTTCACATCTTGTTTAATACTATCCACATACGCTTTTAAAATCGGAAACATTAAAATGACTACAAAGTATACCATCAAATACCACAAATGACCAGAACATGACACTACTACATTCCATGAGAAAAAACCTTTTAGTAAATTCAGATAATCCTCCCCTGTATGAGTAATACTTACCGCTAAACTAGTCCGATCAACTAAATATCCCGATAGAAAAAAGCAAAAATTCAAAAAAATTATCATCGGAATAACTATGTTCTTAAAAGTACGTTTCAGTAATTTCCAATAGCTCTTGGTATTAAACATAAAAAATCCGGATATCAACCAAAAAATGGCTACTCCATCTGCAACCAAACATGCACTTAATAATCGACTGGCATCGTATGTATCATTTACAACTGTACTCAATGAAACATGCACACCAATAACAAGCAAGCAGGCAATCAACCTTGCCAATTCAACAGACGCTTTTCTCATCTTCTCTTTCCTTTAACTAATTAATCTATTTCTCTTTCTTCAACATCTTACATCTATCTGAAGAACGCTGTAATTCCATCTCAAAATCTTGTCTATTCTTTTGAGTAATAGTTGATAACAATACGCCAACAAAGAATGCCATAATAGCTGCTAAGTATACAAAACAACATACAATCAATGTCGGAAAATTAGGTACTAATCCCGTTTTAGCAAACTTCACAATAATCGGAACCATAAAACATGTACTTAAAATTGCCAAGAAAGCTGCTATAATTGTAAAAAAGCCAAACGGTTTGTAGTTTCTGTACAATCTCGCAATAGTCATCAATACTTTTGCTCCATCTGAATAAGTATTAAGTTTTGACTCACTTCCCTCCGGACGATCCCTATATTCAATTATAACATTCTCGACAAACATATTTTTCTCTACTGCATGAATGCTCATCTCAGTTTCAATTTCAAATCCTTTTGACAGTACAGGAAATGTTTTTACAAATTGGTAACTAAAAGCTCGATATCCCGTCATAATATCTTTGATATCATTTTTAAACAATCTATTTATCGTCTTTCTTACTAACGTATTTCCAAAATTATGAAATGGTCTCTTATTTTCTGTAAAATATGTTGATGAAAGTCTGTCTCCAACCACCATATCTACATGTCTATCTAAAACTTTATCCACCATTTCTCTTGCAAATTCTGCTGGATAAGTATCATCCCCATCTGTCATAACATAACATTCTGCATCAATTTCACGGAACATCCTTCTAATAACGTTTCCTTTTCCCTGCTGATATTCATGTCTTACAACTGCACCTGCTCTTTTCGCAATCTCTGCTGTATCATCTGATGAATTATTATCATATACATAAATCACTGCTTCAGGTAATACTTTTTGAAAATCTTCCACTACTTTTTTTATTGTTTTACTCTCATTATAACAAGGAATTAATACTGCAATTTTATCCATCTTATCTTTCTCCATTTTTCCTCAATTATCTTTAAAGATCACTTCTAGTTTCTACGCTCGGCCCTTCATGACTGATTCGTCCCAGGCTCACCAATTCCTGAAATACCTCACTATCTCTCTTCTTATCTTCCGGTCTGATATGATACGTCGAAATAATTCCGGCAACTTTTTCTTTAATGTCTGGACTTTCTTCCATCGCTGCTTTTTCAAGTTCTCTTAACTGGCTTAGGAAATGTACTTCATCAAACTCCAACGGTTTTCCAATAAAAATCAAATCATTCGCCGTCTTCTGAAGGCCTTCTTCTTTCGTCAGTAGCTCTTCATACAGCTTTTCACCTGGTCTTAACCCAGTATATTTAATTTCCATATTCACACCAAGAGTATAGCCGGAAAGTCGGATCAGATTCTTTGCAAGATCAGCAATCTTTATCGGTTCTCCCATATCCAGTACAAAAATTTCTCCACCATGAGCATAAGCTCCAGCTTGCAATACCAGTGACACTGCTTCTGGAATCGTCATAAAATAACGAATAATATCCGGATGTGTAACCGTAACCGGTCCGCCTGCTTCCATCTGTTTCTTGAAAAGTGGTATTACACTTCCATTGCTTCCAAGTACATTTCCAAATCGCACAATTACATATTCTGTTCTGGAATACTTGCTAAATGTCTGCACGATCATCTCACACATACGCTTTGAAGCTCCCATGATGTTTGTTGGGTTTACGGCTTTATCTGTAGAAATAAGTACAAATTTCTTTACGCCATACTTGTCCGCTGCTCTTGCAGTCTTATAAGTTCCAAATACATTGTTTTTAATAGCTTCATTCGGACTATCTTCCATAAGTGGCACATGTTTATGTGCTGCTGCATGAAATACAACTTCCGGGCGATAATATTCCATTACACTTTCAATTCGACTCGTATTACGAACAGATCCAATTAATACTTCTAACTTCAGATTTGGATATTTTCGAATCAGTTCCTGCTGAATCTCATATGCATTATTCTCATAAATATCAAATATAATCAGAAGCTTCGGATTATGCGCAGCAATCTGGCGGCAAAGCTCACTACCTATTGAGCCACCTCCACCAGTAACCAGTACTCGTTTATTACTTACATACTGTCCAACACTTTCCATATCAATGTTTATTGCATCTCTTCCAAGCAAATCCTCAATCGATACTTCTCGCAGATTTGATACTCCAACTTCATCATTGATAAGCTGATACATGCCCGGTAATATTTTAAGCTTACAATCTGTAAGATTACAAATTCTTAAGATATCACGAGTGGCTTTATTTCCCGCCGATGGAATCGCAAGGATGATTTCTTCCGCATCATATTTTTTTGCCGCTTCCTGAATCATATCCCTTCCACCGACAATCCGGATTCCGTGAATATATTTTCCTTTTTTAGACGGATTATCATCAATAACACATACAACCTTCTGATTCAGATATTTACTGCTTTTCAGCTCTTTAATAATCATATTTCCTGCTTCGCCGGCTCCGATTACGATCGTATTACGGGAATGCTTTGCTGATTTTTTGATTCCATTCTGCATTGTATGCAAAATCCGATACGAAAAACGAGTAATCAATGTCGTAATACTAAGTAAGATAAAGTAGAAGAAATAATAACTTCTTGGAATCGGTAAATACAATAAGCTGAATCCAAAAGCCTGAAATGCTGTCGAGAGCATTGCCGCACACACAATTAATAGCATTTCATATAAGCTGGCATAGGACCACACTCGATTATACAAGTTTAACAGTAAAAAAATAATTACCGTTGTAATCACATTTATAATCATATAATGTTCTACACTACTCATATACTCCTCTGGTACCCAGATATTATCCAATTTAAAGCGCAATATAATTGCTAAGTAAGAATCCAAAACCACAGTAAGCATGTCCACGATAAACAAAGCAATCATTCTGCTTCTGGAATTTTGAAGTCCCCATCCTTTTTTCATACTCAACCTCCATTTGTACAATATAAAATTGTTACAAAATATTACATCTTTTTTAACTCCATCTTATAGCATACCAAATTACATACATATATACAATAATTACCTTCCAAACTAACCTAATTTTCTGTATCTTCTATTTTTTTAACAATATTTTTCAAAGCTATTGCTGCATATGGTATTAACAAGATAAAATACGTAAATGTATATTGACCTTTTGCTTCCCACAACATATGGAACAAAAATCCTCCAATGAACGCTGTTGCCGGAAGCCATACATATATATTTCTATTTTTTCGATTCATAAATACATATATCAATGCTAAAATATATATTATCGACTGTACTATATCTAATATCCAAACTAATATTTTTCCCAATTTATGTCCATTTAAAATGCTATCCATATACGATGAAACAACAATGTTTTTGTCAAACTGATTAATCCAAATCCCACCGAATGTTGGTTCACACCATTGAGAAACCATTTTTTTTGCATAAAACTTCAATGTATACTTTGGATTCTTCTCAAAATATTTCACCCTATCATTTATATAATTCAAAGCTTCTTTCGAAGTCAATTCTGAATCACAATTATTATTCAGATATGTATTAGCATTATATTCATTATACCACCCCGGCGCCATATCTGATTCTTGCATTCCCATCGCAATCCACGCAACTTTCGGAATCCCCGTTCCCAAATTCACATTCTCCTGAGAATTTAATAAAGCTATTGGACCTGAAGTTGCAATCATATAACCAATAATAATTACAATCACAAATATTATATTTCTTTTCTGTAAATGAATAATCCAATCAAGTATAGTAAAAATTATCATTGCTAAAAGAATAATTAAATAATTCGATTTAAACAATATAGCCAAACTAATAAACATAGCGCTAAAAATCATATCTAATATTTTATGTTTTTCAAAAAAACTCAATTCATAAAATATTGCAACAATCGACAATGCGCATCCAATCAAATTACCATACAAAAAAGTAGTATAAAATACAATAGGGAAAAATAATATTAAGAAAAAAAGAGTTATTTTTTCTACTCTAACTGATATGAATTTTTTAAGTATTTTTATTAAGAATATATCCATAATAATCAGCGCAATTATATTCAACATTTGAAATGCCATATAATTATTTATACCAAAAAATTTATATACCATTTTAAATATTAGTACTAATCCCGATTGAAATGGATATTGATCCAAATATCCTCCCTTTGAAAAATCTATCTTATCATAATTACTTGTTAATAAATTACCTCCTATTGTTGAACAAAACCATTGATCTGCTCTTGGTTTTAATTGTATACCCACTACCCAAATCAACCCTATTATAGCATGTACTCCAATTAAACATTGATTTATCTTATCTTCATTAAAAGATATCTTCTTTTTTTCTATGTTTTTTTTCTTTCTTTTCTTTATCAATAACACACTCAAAAAAATTATACACAGAATAATATATTTCAAAATATTATCTCTATTATAAAATGTTACCTCTAGCGCTGTTTCAGTATTTTTCAATTCACAGGTATATATTACAGAACTTACTGATAATACTAGCAAAATTATTCCAAATACACTTTTTATCACATTTCCAGAAAAATCTATTAACCCTTTTCTAAAATGCCATATTTTCCCTTCACTATTTTTTATCATAAATGCTCCTCCCATATGATTCTTTTCAAGGCATATACTTTTAATATAACACTTTTAACTTTTTCTTGCAATAATTTTCCTGTTATTCTAGCTATTCTAGCTATTCACTTGTAAAGTTAAATTCCACCTCGCTGTGTAATAATAGAAAGAAGGACTTTAGGTTTTATAGTAAACCCTTAGTCCTTCTTTTTTTCGGAACTATTCTTTTTTTCAATATTGACTAATTTTATTAATCTGTTTTTACTGTAACATTAAAAAGCTTTCTTCATGGTGATGTTTGCATTGTTCTTTCCACCGTGACCTTTATCACTTGGGGTACTGGCATAAACGATTGGTGCTAGAATATAAATAGTACAAGTCAAAATGAGAATTCCTTATTACTAATTTTATGATACTATGTATGTATCGCACTGAAGGAGGATCTCATTATGGCAAAGCATTATGATAAACAATTCAAGATAGATGCAGTCCAGTACTATCATGATCACAGAGATTTAGGACTGCAGGGTTGTGCTTTAAACTTAGGAATCAGTCAGCAGTCTTTATCTCGCTGGCAAAAAGAACTGCGCGAAACAGGAGATATTGAAAACCGTGGTTCTGGCAACTACGCTTCTGATGAAGCAAAAGAAATCGCACGTTTAAAGCGTGAACTACGTGATACACAAGATGCGCTCGATGTATTAAAAAAAGCAATCAACATTCTGGGAAAATGACAGAAGCCATTTATCTCGAAGTTGCTGAGAAGGCAGAAGCAGCCCGTAAGGCTAAACGCCGTGTTTCTGTCTCCGGAATGTTGAAAATACTTGGCGTTTCCCGTGCTGGTTATAATGCATGGCTGAAACATGTTCCTTCTAATGCTGAAAAGCGTCGTGAAGCAGTAAAAGCCAAAATCAAGGATATTTACGATGAATCTAAACAGAATTATGGAGCTCCTAAAATTACTCAAGTATTACGTAAAGCAGGAGAAATCATTTCCGAGCGTACCGTGGGGCAATATATGAAACAAATGGGCATCAAGGCTCAATGGGTAAAACCATGGACAATTACCACAAAAGATTCTGACTTCAGTAACGAACTTCAAAATATCCTAGATGAACAGTTTAATCCAGAACGACCAAATACTGTTTGGTGTTCTGATATCACCTATATCTGGACGATAGATGGCTTCGTCTATCTAACCAGTATCATGGATTTATATTCCAGGAAAATCATTGCCTGGACGCTATCTAATACACTGGAAGTGTCCTGCGTGATTGAAACAATAAATAAAGCTAAGGCAAGACGAAAAATCGAAGAACCATTGATTCTACACTCGGATCGCGGGAGCCAGTATGTATCTAATGAATACAAACGTGTTACTGCAAATATGCAGTGTAGCTACTCTAAAAAAGCTTACCCATGGGATAATGCTTGTATTGAATCATTTCATTCACTGATTAAACGTGAATGGTTAAATCGCTTCAAAATCTGCGATTATGGGCATGCATATCGATTGGTATTCGAGTATCTGGAGGCATTCTACAACACAAAACGGATTCATAGTCACTGCGACTATATGTCACCAAATGATTATGAAGAACTGTATCGTAGAGTGCAACAACACGAATTGCTGATGGCAGGTTAAAATGGGGAAAACCTCATTTTAACTTGTACTAAATCTTGACATAGGACCAGATTGTATATCGATCATCGCCGTAATATTTTACTTTCTGGTGATCTGACTTATCAAAAATGAAACCAATATCTTCTAATCCTTTCTTTAATTTTGGCGTCATTCCGCTATAGTTGCTGAGCAAACGCTTCGCCTCTTCTGCTCTTTTTTCCCCTATTGCCTCATAGTCATTAGCATTTAAAACATCCGACAATACATCGTATCTTCTTGTTCTTGTCTCTGTAGAAGACAATTCTTTCTTCACCGCAGACAATACGAAATCTTTTACTTCTCCAGGATAAAAATCATCCTCATCCCCAGCAATTAAAACAGGAACATCTGTCATAGAGTTCAATTTAACTCTTAACCAGCCTATTTCATATTCTTTTTTTTGTAATTCGAAAGTTAGTCTTTCAACTTCAAAATCTTTCTTCTGCATCTCTCCTTCAAATTCATCAAGGATTCTATCTGCTTCTGCTTTTCCCTCTTTTAAAGCCTGTTTACGCATACTCTCCTTCGTTTGATCCAAATCCGACTTAAGAGCAATTAACTCGTAAAGAGCCTTTCTTCTTCCAATCTCTGCTTCAACATTCTCTTCACGTTTACAAGCCAACCGATCCTGCAATATAGCATTATTTACTCCAAACCACGTATACAATGTCCCTACCATTTGCGAATTACTATACTGCATAACCGTTCTCGTCACTTTCTCAGCGAGAATACGATCAATACCTTCGGACATTCTGTACAGGTATCTCCTATGCCCAATTGCAGGATTTGGATGATATATTCCAATAGCACCATAATATTCGTTATTACCGTTACATAATTCTTTCAATTTACGATTTGTACAATTTGTCTTTTGTACCAAAACATGTGCTACCCCTTTTAATTCTTTAGCTAGTTTATTAGTATCTACTGGATCCTCATCATAAAAGGTTTTCGTAATAATTACAACTGGTAATTTGTATTTTGCATTTCCATTAATAACATTAACAATCAAATCAAGATTTTCTTCATCAATAACTAATGGTGTGCGCAACACTTCAAGATTACCGTCTTTCGTAATATAACCTCGATCAATTAACATCGAAATAAAAAAAGGTGTAAAAAATTTTGTATCAACATTTAATGCCTCTTCAATATAACTACGATCCAATCTCACTGCCATTTTCATTTCTGAAAAATTCATAATATAATCCGTATCCCATACAGCTCCATCTGACTCTCTCTTTTCAAATCGAACCGCAATTATATTTTTATTTCGGTATTCTTGAATCTCTAAACATTTATTCTCATCTTCATAGCGAACATTTCTTTCACCATTCCATTCAATGTCTGATATGATACTTTCCGGATGACCTTTCTGATTCCACTCAATTACTAAATTTATAAAATCATTTTTTGTCAGTTTCTTGTCAATTTCAAGGATAGTTGAAAATAATAACATTCTTTTCCCTCTTTTATCTATAAGTAAAATAAAATTTAGTTGTTGCCATGTCGAGAAACTGCTATTACAGTCCCCGTATTAAATAAAATTACAGCATTATGCTCTTTTACGATATTCTCTCAAATTGTTAATCCTGTCGTTTTCTATTTTTTCTTCTTGTTCGATATCCGAATTCTCTAAAATCTTCACAACACAAGCTTCTCTATTTTTTCAGTATCTCCACATGTCCCATTTTCCAGAAAAATACGGATATAACTTGTTAGCGGTAAAGCGCTTCAATGTTGGTACTGCAATTGAAAATGTTAAAGTACCTACCACATCACCTAAGAATTTTGCCCTTTCTATTTTTAGCACCTCCAAAAATTCATCCTAAATTATTCACGGCAATATCGTGAATAATTTAAGTTTATCTATATTTTTTCTGTTTTATACTTATTCTTGAACATCATCTGTAGTTTCACTAATAATATATCTTGGTCTTGCCTTTGTCTCCAAATATATTTTCCCAATATATTCCCCAATAACGCCAAGCGAAAGTAACTGAATTCCTCCAAGAAACGCTACTATGCAAACCATGCTTGCCCAGCCTGCAACCGTATTTCCCATAACTTGCATAATAATTGCCCATATAATAGCACAGAATCCTAAACCAGAAATAATTGTTCCTGCCGCTGTAATCATTCGAATGGGCTTAACACTCAAACTAGTAATACCATCAAACGCAAGTGCCAGCATTTTTTTCAGCGGATAATGACTTTCACCTGCAATTCTTTCATGCCGTTCATAATATACTGAAGTACTATTAAAACCAACTAACGGGATCAAACCTCGTAAGAAGATATTTACCTCTTTAAAATCAGAAAATGCATTTAATACTTTTGAAGAAATCAGTCTGTAATCTGCATGGTTAAATACAACTTCTGCTCCCATCCAATTTAACAAATGATAAAAAGATTCTGCTGTAAATCGCTTAAAAAATGTGTCTGTTTCTCTCTTGCTTCGTACTCCGTAAACAACTTCAGCCCCTGCCATATATGCATCTACCATCGCATCCATTGCATTAATATCATCCTGTCCATCGCAATCAATCGAAATTGTAATATCCGCTGCTTCTTTAGCTGTCATCAATCCAGCCAGAACAGCATTTTGGTGTCCACGATTTCTGCTCTGTGCAATCCCTTTATAATGATATTCTTCCTTTGATAATTTTTTAATTAATTCCCATGTACCATCTTTGCTTCCATCATTAACAAATAAAATACGGCTTTCATCAAGAATCTTTCCTTCATTGACTAACTGATGAATTTTTTCCAAAAAAAGCGGCGCTGTAATAGGTAACACTTCTTCTTCATTGTAGCAAGGAATAACAATATATAAAATTGGTACTTTTCTCATTATTTTTATCCTTTCAATCTTACTGTAATTACTCAACTATTCTAACACTTTGAGGTATATTTTACAATCTTCTGCTGATACCCTAAAAATAAATTTTTATACTTTTTAGTTCAATTATCTAGAAAAACCCTTTGAAATCCCGATTTTCACCAAGATTCCAAAGAGCTTCTTCATTTTTCACCTTTTACAATATGTACTTACTTTTCAAGCTGGTTCATTAATTTAATAATCCCCTGGCCATACTCTACTCCTGTTGCCCAACCAGCTCCTATCGGATTTTCATGGGTGCCAAGCCATTCCACGTATTTTGCTGAGCCTTTGTTTACTAAACGAAATCTAGGATCAACACATGTATATTTTAAATCTTTCTCTGTTAAACCTGAAACTGCATATGCTTTAAGATGCTGAATCTGAGCTCTGACGCCCATTCTTACACCATTCTCTCCATATTTACTAAAATCAGCTCCGGAAGCTCCGTTATCAGTAGCTCCTAAACCAGCGAAATTGAACTGTTCTATTTTCACCTGTCCGCCAAATTGTAACCATCCTGTTTCCTTCATACTCTGGCACCATGCAACCGCTGGATCTACACCTTCCGCTGTTGCTTCTTCATAATAAATACTGGCAAATTTTTCTATACTTTCCGCTCCACCTTTTTTTAATTTTTCAGTTGGATACGTTTCGCCTGTATTTTTATAAAACTGTACCATCTGCGTCACATTTGTGGTAGATGTATTTACAATCAGATGGCTTGCTTCTTGCTGTTTTTCTACTCTTTTACCTGTATTATCATAATAATGTCCATTTATGGTAGTATTTTTTACCATTGCACCTGTCACAGCATCAAAATAATAATAGTAATTTCCTATTTTCTGTTCTTTATAGAGCATTTTTCCATCCGTTCCATAATATACAGTTTTTCCCGGCAAATTATAGAATCCCGTCGCCATCTTTCCAGTTATCGTATCAAAATAGTACCATGCATCACTGATCTTCTGTTCTCCATACTGCATGACACCACTTCCATTATAGTACACAGTCTTTCCTGATAACTGGACGAATCCCTTCTGCATGACTCCATTCTTATCAAAATAATACCATCTTCCGTTTTCACAATATTCGCCGATCTTACTTTGTCCATTACTTTGATAATACCTTGTTTTTCCGTTTACTGTCTTCCATCCAGAATACATGCTTCCAAATACTGTATCAAAATAATAATAGTAATTCCCTATTTTTTGTTCTCCATACTGCATAACTCCGTTTTCATTATAGTATACAGTCTTTTCTGGTAACTGGACGAATCCCTTTTGCATGATTCCATTTTTATCAAAGTAATACCATTTCCCATTTTCGCAGTATTCACCTGTTTTTCCCTGACCATTACTTTGATAATATCTTGTTTTTCCGTTTACCGTCTTCCATCCAGAATACATGCTTCCAAATACTGTATCAAAATAATAATAGTAATTCCCTATTTTTTGTTCTCCATAAAGCATTTTTCCGTTGCTTCCGTAATATACCCACTTTTCAGGTAACTCACAAAAGCCAGTTGCCATCTTTCCGGTTATCATATCAAAATAGTACCATGCATCATTTATCTTCTGTTCTCCATACTCCATGACTCCGTTTTCATTATAGTATACAGTCTTTTCTGGCAAATCAACAAATCCGGTCTGCATAATTCCATTCTTGTCAAAATAATACCATTTATCATCAATCTTGTACTCTCCTATTGTACAACATCCATTTTCCTGGTAATATCTTGATTTTTTATTAACTGTTTTCCATCCTACATACATACTTCCAAATGTAGGATCAAAATAATAGTAACAATTGCCTATTTTCTGTTCTCCATAAAGCATCTTCCCATCTGCTCCATAGTAAACTACTTTTCCTGGTAAATCATAAAATCCTGTAATCATTTTACCAGTAGAAGTATCAAAACAATACCATGCATCATTGATCCTTTGTTCTCCGAAACGTTTCTTTCCGTCGGTTCCGTAGTAGTATATTTTTCCCGAAAGATTATAGAAACCAGTTACTCTCGCACCCGTAATTGTATCAAAACAATACCAGGCATTATTTATCTTCTGTTCTCCATAGCGCATCTTTCCATCTGCCCCATAGTAAACAATTCTTCCCGAAAGATTATAAAAACCAGTTACTCTCGCACCCGTAATTGTATCAAAACAATACCAGGCATTATTTATCTTCTGTTCTCCATAGCGCATTTGCCCATCTGATCCATAATAGACCGTCTTACCCGGTAAATTGTAGAACCCAGTAATTCTTGCACCCGTAATTGTATCGAAATAATACCATGCATTATTTATCTTCTGTTCTCCATAAAGCATCTGTCCATCTGAATTATAATAAACCGTCTTACTTCCCAGATTCACAAATCCAGTCTGCATTACTCCATTTCCATCAAAATAATACCAGTGACCACCAATTTGTCTTTCTCCTGTCACTCTCTGATTATTCACATAGCAATATTTCTTTCCATTTACGGTTTTCCATTCTACTTTTTCTTTCGATAATCCAAGATAATTTGCAATTCCAGTCGCATCCGCAACACCTAATCTTTTTAGTCCAGCCTCTGTATTTAAGACATTATTCACATCACCACTATTCGTGATAAACGCATGTTCAACAATAATACCAGGAATTCCATTGTACTTATTAGCGACCTGTACTGTAAACCAATCTTCAAGTGAACCATCTGGATACTTGTACTCCGGCTCTGTTCCTGTCTTATAATACAGTCCTCTGTTATACAAACCAAGTGAAGTCAGTTCACTCAAAATCTTTGACGCAAGCTCTCTTCCCTGTGCACCTACATCTGATTTCCAGTTATAGTTTGGAATAATAACTTCTGCCCCATAAGCCGCTGTTGTAGCTGCCGCATTCAAATGAAAACTCACAAAAATCTTTGCACCTGCTTTGGCTGCTGCATTTGCTCTTGCGGTAATACAACCTCCTGCCGGCGTTTCATTTGGATACGGGCAAGCTGAAGAAGTTCTTGTCATGTATACTTCTACACCATAATACTGCTCCAGTTCTGCTTTACAATAATTTGCAATTTTCAGTGTAAGTGCTTCCTCTCGCAAACCATTTGCTGATGCTCCGGCATCTCTGTTATCATGTCCCGGATCCAATGCTACAACTATTTTTCCAGATTTTGCAGCATATGTACTGATTCCTGTATCATCATCAAGCGATAACGTTGCTGGTGTTGACGCAAGAATATCTGTCTGTGCAGCCTGAAGTGCATCTTCGATACTGTTCTGTTCTTCAATTGTTCCATCTTCATTAATAGTAGAAATGGATACATTTGCTGCATCCTCAGCTACCGCTTCTTCCTGTTCTTCATCAACCGGCTGAAGCTCATCAATACCATCATATTCTTGATTTACTCCGAACCTCGCTTCCACTCCAAGATCTGAAAGCGCATAATCTGTCGTTTCTCCATTTTCTGTTACACTGATTGAAACGACTTCATATGTTCCACCCTGATACTCATCTTCATAATACTTTTCAAACAGGTAAAGATTACCTTCGGATCTGCTGATGTACCAGTCTTCCCAGGTATCATCATCTTTCCGAACATGAAGTACCATCTGGTCTATGTATTCATCTTCCTTGCCCCAGGATACAACGATTCTCTGTGTATCCGGAGTTTCCAGATATGGACTTTCAACATAAGCATAATTCATTTTGCTCTGTTCCGTCTGATCTTCCTGTTCTGCTGCTTCCTCCTGTTCCTGAACTACTTCCCCTTGATTATTTTCACTGACTGACTGCTGTTCTTCTGTCGTCTGCTCTTTTTCTGCAGGCTGTTCTTCTTGTTGTTGTGACTCATCTGCCTGTGGCTCAGAAGCCTGTCCTTCTGTCTGCTGAGATTCTGTCGTTTGTTCTTCTGCAGCTGGCGCATCCGCCGCATATACCGGCATTGTTGTACCAATCATTGAAAAGACCAGCAATGCCACACTGCATTTTTTCAACCAGTTCTTCATTATATACTCCTCTTCTCTTACTCATCTGCTGTCATGTATCCTTTGAGTACGGTATGGCCGGTCTCTAAAGGCTGCCCGTTTTCCGTAATCTTAAATCGTTCACATTCATACGTTTTCAGGAAAGACTTTTTAATACATGTGAATATTTGTTCTTCTCCTGTCGTCCCCATGCTTCTGATGTAAGAACCAGTTCCGGAATCTACATCGAGATCAATCGTTTTCTGTTCTTGATCAACATTACAGCTGTTCATCTTACACTCACTGCTAAGAACGCCTTCCCCTATTAAGCCGTTCCAGATATCGGTTGTCTGGAGCAGATTTGTTCTGATCTCTGCGCATTCGATTTCTTCACTGTCGGATATATAATATAATTTCAGAATTTGATCCTGAGCTTCATGGTCTCCGCTGTCTTCCGCTTTGCTGTCATTTTCTTCCGCCTGCTCATCCTTTTGTTCTGTTTTGTCCTGCGTTGGTTCTGTCTTTTCCTGACTGGTATCTTGCTTTTCCTCTTGCTTTGTATTCTGTGTCGTATCATTTGCTTCTTTTGAAGTATCTGTACCACTGCATCCCAAGAGCATAACACTGAGGCTCAACACCATTACAAATACCAATATTTTTCTCATCTCACACCTCCCTCCTTAATCTTGTCTATTATACAATAGTTCTCAATTTTTGTCTATTTTCGACACGAAATAATTTCCCGAAAATGGATATTTATTAAAAAGCAGGAATTTATCTCCACCCTTTTTCAACGAACATTTTGTTTTATGCCATATTTCCCTTCAAAATCAGCAAGGCAAGCTCCATAGTCTCATCCCATGTTGCTTGCCTTCTTAATTTCACACTATTTACTTCTCCGGATACAATCCCTTTTCAACCAGCGCCTTCACTTCATTCACAACCAGTTCTTTATCTTCTTTATAAGTCACCCCGAACCACTTATCATGTGATTTCAGCACTTTTACTTCGACTTTTCCTTCTTTCAGAAGATCTCCGATAATCGTTGGAAGCAGATACTCCCCTTTCAGATTGCCTTCTTCCTGTGCTGCCACAAATTCTGCGAATCCTTTTTCGAGGATCTCAAAGAATTCTGGTGTGAGTCCCCACATATTCATGGAAACCGGCGTTTCTGCATCGATCGGTGTCTCTTTTCCATCTGTTGCAACTGCTGCACCTGCCTGTGTCTTGATGATATTGGATGTCTCCACGATTTCTGTAAGCATCTGATTCGCATCAACCTTGCACACTCCACGGGTTACTCCGCCATTTTCACTTAATGTGTTCTTCAGTACGAATCCAACCATGCTGATCTGCATTTTATCTGCCTGCTTTTCCGGTGTTGTCAGTTCTTTGAATGCTTCCACATAGGCTTCTTTTCCATAATAATCATCCGCATTGATTACCAGGAATGGTTCTTTTACCACATCCTTACAGCAGAGAATTGCCTGACCGGTTCCCCATGGTTTCGTTCTTTCTGCAAATTTTTCTTTAAATGCTTCCGGAATATCATCAACTTCCTGGAATGCATATGCAACTTCAACTTTCTTTTCAATCCGGTTTCCGATAATTTCACGAAAATCCTTTTCCAGATCTTTTCGAATAACAAATACCACTTTATCAAATCCGGCCTCCATTGCATCATAGATCGAATAATCCATGATAATTTCACCATTTGGTCCTACCGGCTCCAGCTGCTTGATTCCTCCTCCGAAACGGCTTCCAATTCCTGCTGCCATAACAACTAATGTAGCTTTGCTCATCTTTTCTATACCTCCTGATTCGCTTTTCCTGCTATTCTCCAATCCCACTCTCCACCAGTTCTACCATCGCTTCAAGTGCCTTCTCTTCATCATTTCCCTCACACACGATCTCAATCGTATCTCCGGACTTAATGCATGCACCAAGCACGCTCAAAACACTTTTCGCGTTTCCTTCCGTATCCCGGTAATGAAAAGTGATCTTACTTTCATATTCCAGTGCCATCTTGCAGAAAAGTCCTGCCGGTCTCAAATGCAATCCCGTCGGATTTTTGATCGTTACCTTTTTACTGATCATTTTCTCCTCCACTGCTCTTTGTCAATGTGATCTGTACATTGATCGTATCTTCAAGTTCAATTCCGTCAGGAAGTGTAACCTGGATCGGAACATTATAGGTTCCCGCTGTCTTGCAATCGTTCAGATTGATTGACACGCTTCCTTTTTCAAGAGTAAAATCATCCAGATCCTCTTTAGAACCACGCACAACAATTTCCAGATCGCCCTGTTCTGCATATGACACCTTGTAATCCTTTGGTGCATTCAGCAGCGCAATGGAATTGTATGGGAATTCAACTGTCTTAGTTCCGAATTTCTCTACCTGGATCTTTATAACGATCGGTACGCCTCCTGCGCTGTCCTGGTCTGTCTTTGCCCAGTACGGAAGATAATTGGCGATATCTACTGTCTTCTCTATTGTCTGGTCCAGACCATCTTCTGCCAGCTCTTCTGCCGGAATTTCAATAGAATCCACCGTTTCCAGCTGCTCCTCTGTGCCTACGATCTGAATGCTTTCCGGCTGGATACTGATTCCGCTGAAATGATATCCGCTCGCAGTACCGATCAGTGAAGTATCAAATTCTACCGGAATACTCTTTGTCTGAAGCATGGTGATTTTTACCTTCAGTCCTTCGTCTCCCAGGTTATTCTCAATCTGTGTCGAATCTACGATCTTTCCATTGTTATCATAAAGAATCAGCTCTGCTTCTTTTTCCTCATCTTTAGACTGTCCTGAAACATCGACAAGTGCTACCACCTTGTCGATTGAATCGATTACTGATTCTGGCCCGCTGATCTTAATCTTCTCCGGATTTGCTTTCAGCTCACCCACCTGATATCCGTCTCTCGGTGTTCCCGAACTGGTTGCAGTGATCGGGAAAGTCTCTGATTTTCCAAGTTCAATGCTTACTCGCAGATTGATCGGGTTGGCAGTCGCCTCAAACCTTCCTGCATAAGAAGGGATCGATATATCGATCGGGATCAGGGATCTGGTTCTGACATCCAGATTCTTCATATCCGCTGTTGCTCTGATATCATCAGTTTTAATTTTATTTAAAATAGAACGTTTTGCCTTTACTGTTACGGATATTGTCCTGCTGTCATCCAGAATCTGATATGTATTGCCCGGATTTGTTACGATTTCCGGATGTGTCACTGTCACCTGGATTCCGGAAAATGTCCGTTCGTCCACCGGATCTTCAATATTCATAACAATTATCCATAAAAGGACAGAGAATACAAATGCCAACAACTTAAGACCCCAGTTTTTAGTCAACGCCCTTTTCATGCGATCTCCATCCTTTCCATATTTTTTTCAAACGTCCGATCTCCACACTCTTCTTACTGATAGATTCCAGACGTTTTTTCAGATATTCCGGTGTAACATTGCGCACAAGCTGTCCGCCCATCGCTACAGATACATACCCGGTCTCTTCTGATACGGTGACGATCAGAGCATCACTCACCTCACTCATTCCGACTGCTGCACGATGTCTGGTCCCCAGCTCCTTACTGATTCCCATATTGTCTGACAATGGAAGATAGCAGGTCGCTGATACGATCCTGTCTCCACGGACAATGATTGCACCATCATGAAGTGGTGTGTTGTGTTCAAAAATATTGATCAATACCTGCGGTGATACAATACAGTCCAGCGCAATTCCGGTGCTCTCGTATTCTGTCAGCATGATTGCCTGCTCTACGACGATAAGTGCTCCTGTCTTCACTGCTCCCATCGCAAAGGATGCTTCTACGATTCCATCGATCGTTTTCTGGCTGAAACGTACATTATCTTTTCCTCTTTTATCCAGTGCCACCATATTGGGAACAAATTGTTTTTCCCCCAGTTTTTCCAATGCTCTTCTGAGCTCAGGCTGGAAAATGATCACGACTGCGGTTGCCATGACCGGAAGTGAATTCTGTGCAATCCACAAAATCGTATACATTTTAAAAACTGCAGCCACCAGAATAAACAATGCAACAACCAGAATCCCCCTCAGCAGCATCCAGGCTTTTGTATTCTTTATCCAGAGAATAATCTGATAGAATAAAAATGTAATAATCAGTATCTCAACAGCATCTACTACCCGGATCTGCGGGAAGTACCACGATTCTGATACAAATTCTTTTAAAACCTGTGTTAATACTGTGTTCAACAGTGTACCCCCTTTTTCTATCCGTTATTTATACCCCTGTTTTTATAATATTTCCCTATTTGTTATCGCTATTCAGTTCATTTTCCACAATGCTCTGAATATCCAGTTCTTCCTTCAGGCTCTGTGCAAGAAGGATTTCATCTGTATTGCCCCCAACTCTTGTCGGTCGCTGAACTGCCGGACTCTTTGGCCGTTTTACCTTAGAAGCCGTTTTTGTTTTGCGTACTGCCGGTTTTTCCGTCTGCCCACTCTTCGACCTCTGTCTTCTCTCCGGCTCTGTTCCCGCAATCTCACCTGTTTCTTTCCGCTCATTGATATGTTTGACCGTCTTCTCCGGAGCTGTCACCGAAATCTTAGGGATGGCTTTTACATAATAGTAATATTCATCATCCTCAAACTGGAGACGTTCTGTTCTGGAATAATCCACCGAGAACAGGAAAAATTCCATGATAAAACCAATCACGACTGCTGCAATATTTCCAACGATCAGCATATTATAAGAGGTATGTATATCGAATACAATATCTCCGATCACAATTACAACAATATTCACAACCGCACCGGATGCTGCTGCGATTTTCCACGCATGATCTACCGAAAGCCGGCGCACTGTATACACCACAAAAATAGAGATAATAAATGCGATCACAGTGATCCACAGAGTCTTATCCTGGAATACCGTCTTCACAAACAGCGAAATCTGCCTGGTAATTCCATCCGCACTGGTGATCGCTGTTGCCGAAGTTCTCACACATTCGATCATATAGTAAATGATCGTTCCAAATCCAACCGGTACTGCTGAAATCGGTCCAAGTACAAGCGCACAGGCAACCGGCACCACATACGGAACATGAAGCATAAATGCTACCGGTGTGACCAGCAGAAGAAGTGCCTTTTTCGGAGTAAATCTGCAGTAAAAGATAAACATTACCACAAAGATCAGTGCCGCTGCCGCTGCCACTCCTATAGACAGTTTGAACAGATGCACAATTACAAGTCCTGCCGCCACATACGCCGTTACAACCGGTGGAAGAAAGGTGCAGATTACTGCCAGTGCCACCGCTACAACCGGTGTCGCCACCGCTTTCATCAGTCCAATATTCTGGTTGATCATAAGAAATGTAACCAGTGCCAGAACAAACTGCACAGCTTTATCAATATAGATTGATTTCATCGCGTATAATTCCTGTAATTTATCTCTCCATACTATCAGATCATTCATTATCGTTTCTCCCTTTCATACATTCTGTTCAGTCTTGTAAGATCGTGATTGAATTGTTTCACACGCTTTCTTGCTTTTTCATGTTTGGTTCCGTAAAAATGGGAAGCAACGATTCCATAAAAAATAACAAGTACCAGATATCCAATTATCACAGCTGCCACAAGCATCACAAGAAACTGCATATTCAGATTTTTCATCAGTTCATCCAGAAAAGCAATAACTCCGATTCCCACTGCAACAGCATAGCCGACCGTGACCCATATGATCGTAGCAATGGTGTGAAAGCTCCGGTAATCTTTCTTATAATAAGAACTGATCTTAAAATCTTCCTCTCCCTGTTTGCTTTCGTACATCGCCATCCTTGTCATCAGCTTAACTTTGCTTTCATTTAACATTTTGTCACCTCATACGTTTTATTCGTATATGCATTACTTTCAGTATAACAAATATCAGATTCCTTGTCCAATACTTACCGTTAAAAAGTATACCTTTTCAGCTCCTGCCTTTTTAAGCACTCTCGCCACCTCGTCTAAGGTACTTCCTGTCGTATAAATGTCGTCGATCAAAACGATATTTTCTCCTTTTACATTTTTCTGCACTGCAAATGCTCCCCTGATATTTCGTTTTCTCCCTTTATCGCCCAGCTCTTTCTGAGGACTAGTCGCCTTAATTCTCTTAACAGCACCTGCATCCATAGCAATTCCGGTATTTTCTGATAATACCTTTGCTACAATTTCTGCCTGATTAAATCCCCGCTTTCTTTTTCGCCGGGAATGCAGCGGAACCGGCACGATCAAGGTGATCTTTCTTTCCCATAGATAAGGAAGAAAATGCTCTGCCATTTCTTTTCCGAACGTTTGTCCGTAAATCCTCCGGTTCTGATATTTCATTGCATAAACTGCATTTTCCACTGCATCTTTATGCACCCAGAGACTTCTGCCATCAACAAAAAGATGCTTCTGCCTGGTACAGTCATAGCAATATTCTTCAGCCGGATCTGTCAAAGGCTTTCCACAGCACATGCATCTTACTTCACCAATATAAGGAAGTTTTTCACGGCACGCCTTGCAGATTCCATTGTGTTCCGTAGAATGTTTCTTTCCTGCACTTACAATTTCTCCACAAAACGGACATTTTGAGGGATAAATTAGTTCCAGAATTGTTTCTTTGACCTTTTTTAAGTTTTCCATCCGCTTTTCGGATTTGATTTTCTACATTTTCTGTGTAACTATCCGCAGAACTCCCGGATCCGTTCTGCCAGACTGGTATTCCGGTTGTGTTCATTGGTATTCCGGATCATCTCCTGGAAGGTCTGGTCATTTCCGACAATTGTCACACATTTTCTGGCTCTTGTGATTGCCGTGTAAAGAAGATTCCTGTGAAACAGCTGTCTCGGTCCGCTCAGAAGAGGGATAACAACCGCCGGATATTCGCTTCCCTGCGACTTGTGAATGGTGATCGCATAGGCAAGCTCCAGTTCTTCCAGCAATTCAAACGGATACTTTACTTTTCTCTTTTCATCGTATTCAACTTCCAGTGTTTCAGTATATGTATTGATCTCGGTGACAATTCCCATATCGCCATTAAAAATCCCCATCCCTTTATCCACCGTCAGTCCATACTTGGTTGTGATCTCCCATTCAAGCTGATAGTTATTCTTGATCTGCATCACCTTGTCGCCCACGCGGAATTTGTGATCGCCATATTCTTTTTCCGCTTTTCCCGGCTCCGGTGGATTCAAATACTCCTGCAAAATACTGTTCAGCCTTTCCACTCCCAGCAGTCCTTTCCGCATCGGTGTGAGTACCTGGATATCATATGGTTTTGCATTGACATATTTGGGAAGCTTCTTCTGGATCAGTGTCAGCAGAACACTGATGATCACATTCGGATCCTGTCTTTTCAAGAAGAAGAAATCCCGGCTTTTATTATCCAAAAGGACCGGTTCTCCCCGGTTGATCTTATGTGCATTTACCACAATATCACTCTCCTGTGCCTGTCGGAAAATCCGGGTCAGCATGACAACCGGAAAACATTCCGATGCGATGAGATCCTTCAAAATACTTCCCGGGCCTACTGATGGAAGCTGGTTACAGTCCCCTACCAGGATCAGCCTTGTCCCCGGTACAATTGCGGTAAGAAGTGCATTCATCAGAGGCAGGTCTACCATAGACATCTCATCGATGATGATCACATCGGTTTCCAGTGGATTGTCTGCATTTCTTGCAAATCCGTTCCGGTTCGGGTTCTCATCCTCCTCCGGATTACCGTTCACCTCCAGAAGCCGGTGGATTGTCTGCGCTTCCCATCCGGTTGCCTCTGTCATTCTTTTTGCGGCACGCCCGGTTGGTGCTGCCAGCATAATTTCCATATTCTCACTGTGAAAATATTCGATCATGGCATTGATCGTCGTCGTTTTTCCGGTTCCAGGACCTCCTGTGAGAATCATAATTCCATTCCGTACAGCCGCCATGACCGCATTTTCCTGCTTCTCATCAAGCTGCATTTCGGCTTCTTTTTCAATCTGATGGATCTTTTTTTCGATCACTACATTGGCTTCTTCATATTCCAGATTCAGATCATGCAGCATTTTCGCGGTATTGAGTTCCAGATAATAGAAGTGGGACACGTATACCCGCAGACCTTCTTCAGATTCTTTGAGTACGATCTTCTTTTCCATCGACAGATCCATCAGGTATTTCTCAATATCCTTAATCTCCACTTCCAGAAGTGCAGATGCCCGACGAAGCAACACGTCCTTTGTCAGATAGACATGCCCTTCGGCAACACTCTGCTGTAAGGTATAAAAAATACCACTCCGGATACGGAAATCCGAGTCTGAATGAATGCCGATCTTCGTTGCGATTTCATCAGCGATCTTAAATCCGATCCCCTGAATCTGATCTGCAAGCTGGTATGGATTTCCTTCCAGTACCTGATAGGTCTTCGGACCGTAAAACTGATAAATCTTTGCTGCAAGTGTCGTCGAAATCCCAAATTTCTGAAGATAGATCATTGCCTTCCGCATATCTTTTTTCTCTTCTACCTGTACAGCGATCTCTCTTGCCATACGTTCGCTGATCCCACGCACCTCCGCAAGTCTTTCTGGTTCTTCTTCGATGATCCGGAAGGTGTCTTCCCTGAATTTTTTCACAATCCTGCCGGCAAGAGATGCACCAACCCCTTTGATCGCCCCTGATCCCAGATAGCGTTCAATCGAAAGCAGATCTTCCGGTGCTTTGATCTCATAATTGAGCACTCGGAGCTGTGTTCCATATACACTGTGAACCACATATTCTCCGTTCACCTCAACCAACTCTCCCTCTGATAAATAGTTAAAGTTTCCGACACAGGTCAGATCGCCATCATCATTATTCAAATTAAATACGGTATATCCATTGTCTTCATTGCGAAATACAATGTGTTCTACGTAACCTTTTACTGTTTCCATACTTTTTCCTTTTTAAAAAGGCTGTCTCTCTACAGAAACAGCCTTCTCATGTGCTTATCACTAGAAATCTTTTTTTCCGTTCATAAACTCCACATACTGACCGGTACCGATTGCAACAACCTTCATCGGGTCTTCCGCTGTCATCGTATTGATGCCTGTCTTTTCTTCGATCAGTTCTTCCAGCCCGCGAAGCAGCGCACCTCCACCTGTCAGTACAATTCCACGATCCAGAATATCCGCGGAAAGTTCCGGCGGTGTTCTCTCCAGAACCCCAATGACTGCTTCGACGATCTGACTTGTAGTCTCATGCAGTGCTTCTTCGGTCTCAGAAGCCGTTACCGTAACCGTCTTTGGCAATCCTGTTACCAGATTTCGTCCCCTTACTTCCATTGATTCATCTTCTACAAGAGGATATGTCGTTCCGATCTTGATCTTGATGTCTTCTGCTGTCCTGTCTCCGATCAGCAGATTGTGCTTTTTCCGGACATAACGGACGATTGCTTCATCAAAATCATCACCTGCAACTTTTAATGATGTATTCACAACAGTTCCTCCAAGGGAAATTACCGCAATGTCGGATGTACCACCACCGATATCCACGATCATGTTGCCGCATGGTTTTGAAATATCTATTCCGGCTCCGATTGCCGCCGCAACCGGTTCCTCAATCAAATGTACTTCCCGCGCACCGGCTGCAAAAGCAGCCTCTTCTACTGCCTTTTTTTCAACCTCTGTAACACCGCTTGGCACACAGATACTGATATTCGGCTTCTTAAATGTACGCTTTCCCAATGCTTTCTGAACAAAATATTTGATCATTTTTTCTGTGACAATGTAATCGGAAATAACACCCTGTCTGAGAGGTCTTACCGCAACAATGTTCCCCGGTGTCCTTCCAAGCATCAGCCTTGCTTCTTCACCGATTGCTTTTATCATATTGGTATCTCTGTCAAAGGCAACGACTGAAGGTTCTTTCAGTACAACTCCCTTTCCTTTCACATAAACGAGGATACTTGCTGTTCCTAAATCAATTCCTAAATCTATTGACATCACGATTCCCCTTTCACATACTCACCTTATTATAATCAAATCTCTAGTAAATAGGAAGTCTTTTTTTCAAGTTCAGGATTTTTTAAGATTTCTGTATCATTTTCTGTCCAGCATCATTTTGATGTATTTTCCTGTATATGAATTCGGGTTTTCTGTCACTTCTTCCGGTGTACCGCACGCAACAACTGTGCCCCCCTTGTCACCGCCTTCCGGTCCGATATCGATAATATAATCTGCTGTCTTGATCACATCCAGGTTATGTTCGATCACGATAACCGTATTGCCATCTGCCGCGAGTCTGCGCAGGATTTCCGTCAACTTGTGCACATCTGCAAAATGAAGTCCGGTTGTCGGTTCGTCCAGAATGTACACTGTCTTCCCAGTGCTTCTCCGGCTCAGTTCAGTTGCAAGCTTGATCCGCTGTGCTTCACCGCCGGAAAGGGTTGTAGACGGCTGTCCAAGACGAATATAAGAAAGTCCTACATCGTAAAGTGTCTCCATTTTTCTACGGATACTCGGTACATTTTCAAAGAAATGAAGCGCCTCTTCTACCGTCATATTCAGAACATCATAAATGCTTTTTCCTTTATATTTTACCTCCAGTGTCTCACGGTTGTAGCGCTTTCCGCCGCATACCTCACACGGCACATATACATCCGGAAGGAAATGCATCTCAATCTTGATGATTCCATCTCCGCTACACGCTTCACAGCGTCCGCCCTTGACGTTAAAGCTGAATCTTCCTTTTTTATAGCCTTTCGCCTTCGCATCCGCGGTTGCCGCAAACAGATCCCGGATCAAGTCGAATACTCCGGTATATGTCGCCGGATTGGATCTTGGCGTCCTTCCGATTGGAGACTGGTCAATGTCGATCACTTTGTCCAGCATTTCCAGTCCTTCAATCCGCTTATGCTTTCCAGGAATCACACGGGCACGGTTTAGCTTTTTCGCCATACTCTTGTATAGGATTTCATTCACCAATGAACTCTTACCGGAACCTGATACGCCGGTTACACAGGTCATCACGCCAAGTGGGAACTTCACGTCAATATTTTTCAGGTTGTTCTCTGCTGCACCTACAACTTTGATCCAGCCGGTCGGAACTGCGCGGGTTTCCGGAACCGGGATCTTGGTCTTTCCGCTTAAATATGCACCTGTGATCGACCGTTCTACTTTCATGATCTCCTGTGCCGTTCCCTGGGCAACCAGTTCTCCACCGTGTTCTCCGGCTCCCGGTCCGATATCGATTACCTGGTCTGCCGCAAACATGGTATCTTCATCATGCTCAACCACGATCAGTGTATTTCCAAGATCACGGAGATGCTTGAGTGTTGCGAGAAGTTTGTCATTATCTCTCTGGTGCAGGCCGATACTTGGCTCATCCAGAATATAAGCCACACCCACAAGACCGGAACCGATCTGTGTCGCGAGCCGGATTCTCTGTGCTTCTCCACCGGAAAGAGTTCCTGTTGCACGGGCAAGTGTCAGATATTCCAGACCCACATCCAGAAGGAACTGCAGGCGCGCTTTGATCTCTTTTAATATCTGTCCGCCGATCATCTGCTGCGTCTTTGACAGTTCCAGACTGCTGATAAACCGCTGAAGCCGTTCAATCGACATTGCTGTTACGTCTGAAATATTTTTATCTCCGACCGTTACCGCAAGTGCACCCTTTTTCAGTCGCTGTCCGCCACATTCCCGGCAAGGTGTGATCTGCATAAAACTCTCATATTCTGCTTTCATAGTCTCCGATCCCGTTTCACGGTATCTTCGCTCCACATTCCGGATCAGCCCATCAAATGCAACGTCATAGATCCCTTCCCCGCGTTGTCCTTTATAATAGACCTTGACTTCTTTTCCATTAGTCCCACGAAGTAAAACATCCTGGATTTCTTTCGGATACTGTTCAAACGGCGTATCCAGGTCAAAATGATATTCCTTGCAGAGTGCTTCCAGAATCGCGTGAGTAAAACTGCTCTTATCGGTACAGGACTGCCATCCTGTCACCACGATTGCTCCTTCATTGATGCTGAGTGATTTGTCCGGAATCATCAGATCTTCATCAAACTCCATTTTATATCCGAGTCCGAAACATACCGGGCAGGCACCAAATGGATTGTTAAACGAAAAGCTTCTCGGCTCGATCTCATCAATACTGATTCCGCAGTCCGGGCAGGCAAAATTCTGGCTGAAATTCAGCGGTTCCCCTCCGATCACATCCACAACCAGAAGCCCCTCCGCAAGACTTAATACACTTTCTATGGAATCTGCAAGTCTTTTTTCAATCCCCGGTCTGACAACCAGACGGTCTACAACAATCTCAATATTATGTTTTATATTCTTGTCCAATGAGATTTCTTCGGAAAGCTCATACATATTTCCGTCAATCCTTACACGGACATAACCGCTTTTCTTTGCTCTGTCCAGAAGCTTGACATGGGTTCCTTTTCTCCCCCGCACAACCGGTGCCATCAGCTGGATCTTTGTTCCTTCCGGAAGTGCCATGATCTGATCGGTCATCTCATCTGCCGTCTGCTTCTTGATCTCTCTTCCACACTTCGGACAATGCGGAATCCCGATTCTTGCATACAGCAGTCGAAAATAATCGTAAATCTCCGTCACGGTTCCGACTGTGGATCTCGGATTGCGGTTCGTAGACTTCTGGTCGATGGAAATCGCCGGTGAAAGCCCTTCAATACTTTCTACATTCGGCTTCTCCATCTGCCCAAGGAACTGCCTTGCGTAAGAAGACAGAGATTCCATATATCGTCTTTGTCCCTCTGCATAAATTGTATCAAATGCAAGGGATGATTTGCCGGAACCACTGAGACCGGTCAGTACTACCAGTTTGTTTCTCGGAATATCTACATCAAGATTCTTCAGATTGTGCTCGTTCGCACCTCTGATCTTTATCAGTTCTTTCTTTTCTTCAGCCATCTGTTCTTCCTCTTCTATCTCTTCGCTTTACTCCATCTCATTCAAATGCTTTTTCAGCTCGATCAGCTTATCACGCAGCTCTGCTGCCGCCTCGAAATTCAGCTCTGCTGCCGCTTTCTTCATCTGCTTTTCCAGCTTCTTGATCAGCTTCTCCAGCTCTGCCACACTCATGGATTCCGGATCTTTTTCCAGCTTCATCTCTTCTGCTGCAACCTTCTTTGAAATACTGATCAGATCACGCACCGACTTCTTGATCGTCTGTGGCGTGATTCCATGTTCTTCATTGTATTTCATCTGAATCTCACGACGGCGCATCGTCTCATCAATCGCCATCCGCATCGAATCCGTCATGTTATCCGCATACATGATAACATGCCCCTCTGCATTTCTCGCCGCACGGCCAATGGTCTGGATCAATGAAGTTTCCGAACGCAGAAAACCTTCTTTGTCCGCATCCAGAATCGCTACCAGTGTGATCTCCGGAATATCCAGACCTTCTCGAAGCAGGTTAATTCCAACCAGTACATCAAATACATCCAAACGCATATCCCGGATGATCTCTGTCCTTTCCAGAGTATCAATATCCGAATGTAAATATTTCACACGAATGCCAAGCTCCCGCATATAATCGGTCAGATCTTCCGCCATACGCTTTGTCAGCGTTGTGATCAGTACCTTATTCTTCTTCGCTGTTTCTTTATTTACCTCACTGATCAGATCATCAATCTGTCCTTCGATCGGACGCACTTCTACTTCCGGATCCAGAAGACCTGTCGGTCGGATTACCTGCTCTGCCCGCAGCAGTTCATGAGACTCCTCATACTCTCCCGGTGTCGCCGATACAAACAGTACCTGGTCAATCTTACTTTCAAATTCCCCAAAGCTGAGCGGTCTGTTATCCTTTGCCGATGGCAGACGGAATCCATAATCTACCAGTGTTGTCTTTCTCGACTGATCGCCGTGATACATGGCTCCAATCTGTGGAATCGTCTTATGCGACTCGTCGATCATGATCAGAAAATCATCCGGAAAATAGTCAATCAATGTACATGGCGGCTCTCCTGCTTTCTGCCCGGTCAGATGCCTCGAATAGTTTTCAATTCCGGAACAAAATCCTGTCTCTCGCATCATTTCTATATCAAAATTCGTTCTCTCAGAAATACGCTGTGCTTCCAGAAGCTTATCTTCCCCTTTAAAATAACGGATCTGCTGCTCCAGTTCTTCTTCAATCTCCCCGATGGCACGCTCCATATTCTCCTTGGACACTACATAATGAGATGCCGGGAAAATTGCCACATGCCCGATCACATTCAACACTTCACCAGTCAATGTATCAATCTCTGTTATTCTGTCTATCTCATCACCGAAAAATTCAACTCTGTATGCAATTTTTTCCGAATACGCCGGGAAAATCTCAACCACATCTCCTCGCACCCGGAACGTTCCACGCTTGAAATCCATATCATTGCGGTCATACTGGATCTCAACCAACTTCTTCAGAACTTCATCCCTGTCTTTGATCATGCCCGGTCTAAGTGAAATCACCATCTCCTTGTAATCAATCGGCGAACCCAGTCCGTAAATGCAGGACACACTTGCCACAATGATGACATCATTCCGCTCAGAAAGCGCTGCTGTCGCAGAGTGGCGGAGCTTGTCGATCTCATCGTTGATGGCAGAATCCTTGGCAATGTAAGTGTCGGATGACGGAACATAAGCTTCCGGCTGGTAGTAGTCGTAGTAGGAGACAAAATATTCTACTGCGTTATCGGGGAACATCTCCTTGAATTCTCCGTAGAGCTGTGCAGCAAGTGTTTTATTATGAGCGATGACCAGTGTCGGCTTTTGTAATTGCTGGATCACGTTTGCCATCGTAAAAGTCTTTCCAGAACCCGTAACCCCTAGTAAAGTCTGGCATTGATTGCCTTCCTTGAACCCTTTTACAAGCTCTGCAATCGCCTGTGGCTGGTCTCCGGTTGGCTCATATGGGGCTTTTAATTTGAACTCATTCATGGTAAATTCCTCCATTTGTGACTTTTAGTACGATCACTATCAGCCAAAAATTCGTAATCAGATTCGTAACGAAATGCTCATTTTTATGGTGAATAGATGTCTTTTTCACCTCGTTACGAATAAAAGTCACAAAACTGATTTTTGCGGATAAAACAGCACTCGGAAATACCTAATGATACCAGGCTCCGGTTCTGTCATATTTTTACTGTTTGTTCTTGTAACAGTCCCTATTATATCAA
>UMJR01045959.1_pt1 | contig 58130 bp, 67 predicted proteins | sample 1966121 | NCBI WGS metagenome assembly UMJR01 (sample SAMEA4836155, study PRJEB28245) | human gut metagenome | biome: gut microbiome; material: fecal sample | place: Denmark | collected 2008
CACCTAAAGATAATGGGTTTTACGCTTATTTTTTATAAAAACATGAGGGCAAAAAGTGACGGGTGAAAAAATGTTCATTAATGAGATAAAAAACAGTGGACAAAGCAATGTTTTACTGTTATAATAGATTTTGTTGACGACACAAAATTATATTGACATGTAGCTCAGTAGGTAGAGCGACCGACTGTTAATCGGTTTGTCGTGGGTTCGAGTCCCACCTTGTCAGCTATCGCAGGGTGGTAGCAGTCTGGAAGCTCGTCGGGGTCATAGCCCGAAGGTCGGCGGTTCAAATCCGTCCCCTGCAACTCATTTTTTCTTGTAAACATACATAAAAAACTATAGGTACAAGTACTATACTTGGGTGGGTAGCCTAGCGGCGAAGGCAGCTGACTGTAAATCAGCCACACAGAAACACCGTTGGTTCGAGTCCAACCCCGCCCACTAAAACTGATACAGCAAAACTCGTTTGAGTCCGAGGGTAGCCTTGGCAGGACTGCTGTAAAAGCAACAACATAGTCGCGTGGTGAGGGGGCAGGTAGTGCTGTCTAGCGATGGGTTTGAAAATGAAAAATAACAAGCCTTAGCTTATCAAACCAAGTCCACGTTATGATGGGTGAATAACGAGATAAAGCCCTGAACGGTGTTAGTTGCGTGTAAGGTTGTCAGTTGTCCTTACAATTTTCCGTCAGTTCTATTGTGGGAAAGCACAATGTGTAGCTACGTTGTGTAAGATAGGTTCGATACCCTTCTGACGGGCTTGTTTTAGAATTGTAAGACGCTTTCTTATGACGAAAGAAAGACTAGATATCAACAGTAAAGTCATCAAAAACCGTGGATATTCTACAATTCTCAAAACATAATATGGCTCCGTGGTCTAACGGTTAGTGACTCAGCCCTTTCACGGCTGAAATGCAGGGTTCGATTCCCGCCGGAGTCATTTTTCATACAGGGTGATGCAATGTTTGATAAACGATTTCCTATGATTGAATATCAACACAGCATGAAGGAGCATCTGAGAAAAGGTCAAAGAGTATCTCCAGTAAGGTTTGTGATAATTTAAGCCGAAATAGGAATAAGCTGAAAACACAAATTCTGAACACAGAAAGGGTATGACTATTAGGTTGGTTCGAATCCAATCCCCTGTGCTTCCTGTACTAACATGTTTAGATACAGAATCCGACTTTGGTATTATCATTGTTGGCTTTTCATGCGAGTGTGGTGGAACTGGCAGACACGCAAGACTCAAAATCTTGTTCGATTTTTCGAGTGTGGGTTCGATTCCCACCATTCGCATTATGCTTCTATCGTTCAGCGGTTAGGACACTGCCCTGTCACGGCAGAGACACGGGTTCGATTCCCGTTGGAAGCGTTGACCTCATAGCAGGTCAGGATACCCCTAATCCGAGGGTTAAAGGCATTAATCAAGTACAATTATTGTCAATATCGGAGAGTGTACTACGGCTGGTTTCGGGTCGATAAATAAGCGTAGCGATACGTATAAAGTCTTTTCGGAATAAAGGCGACTGTTAGAAATAACAGCTTGACGGAAAACAAGTATCGGTTACATCCAATCTAAAGTCAGAGGACAACTGTTAATGACCAAGAACAAAATATCTCAAACATGAGGTATTTTGTCGATAGGATGAGCATTATGGAAAAAGTGCTATAAAATAACCGCAGAAATGCGTGCATACCGAGCTTCCATATGGTGCAAATTTAGCAAAAAATAAGTGCTGTATGTATTTTAATAAACATGTCTTAAATCGAAAGATAGGTGTGTTGTTAAAAAGTGAGTCGATAGCAAGACGAACAGGGTTGCGATGAATGGGCTGTACTCAAAAGGTACAGATGTTCAAACGTGTACCTCGTAATCCAATTGAAAAGTATACGTAAATGGAATTGTATGATAAACAATCAGCCAAACTTACAACAAGCAAAAGCGTATACGACCGTAAATCCGAAAAACGACTTATTGTTCTGAAATATGAACACGCATGAAACTCGCAAGGTAACATGTGAAAGAGTAAGAATAAGTGCAAACGTAAGAGACCGCAATCTCTGAACCTCGCAAGGGACGATGTACTAAAATGAAATTTATGAAGATTACGGTAAGAGTTTGCCTGCTTTTACAAAACAGGTGTCGTTATCATCTACAATCCAAAAGATTGTGTGACAACCTATTTCCAACGATAGGAGACGATGATAGTATAGGTCAAATGTCTCAGCCTATAATCACATAATAAAAGGTTCCGCCCTTAACGCATCAGGCGTATCATAAGGACGGACTTTTTGCCGATATAGCACAACGGCAGTGCATTCGCATCGTAAGCGACAGGTTGTGGGTTCAAATCCCTCTATCGGCTTTTTACAACAAATCATTCGAGAGGAAGGGTGACTCGACATTACAGAGAAATCTCAAACGTGATAAAAACGGCGTCTAAAGTCATGACAACAAACGCCATCTATAATGTGACGGATGGTACAAAAGTTGATTTGTTGTAAATTATTTTTACCATTTTGCCATTTTGCACAGTTATGTCACTGCGCCATATCTCAACCTCAGGTTAGAGAGAAATCAAAGGAGTCGCCATTGCAGATGGCAAGTTCGCAATAATCTGCTATCTTCGGAATGTAGTTCAGTTTGGCTAGAATGCGTGGTTTGGGACCACGAGGTCGCACGTTCGAATCGTGTCATTCCGACGACGGGTATTTTCTTACTACTTTCTTTACTGTCCGTTTAAGACAAAAGTAAATGGCGTACCGCGTAGCAACGAAACAGCTACGCAAAATATTATGGGCTTGTCAAGGTTTCGACGGGCATCAGAAGCTGAATTTCACAATCAGGACGGCAACCGTAACAGCCAACTTAAAATTAAACGCTAAGTTTAATCGTACTCCTGTAGCACTTGCAGCCTAGTCTGTAAGCGAGTAATTAACGCTACACCAAAAAGATTGTAGTGTGACTATGCAATCTGAGGTTCAAAAAGTGTCACGTCATGTTGATGAACAGATTCTCATAGAAAACGTTCGATGTCGCTAAAGAGGAATCTATCAGAAATCTTTGCGAGGAAGAAACAAATTGAGATAGTGATGATTGTAATGACGAAAATCAAGGGACGATGTTCGGAAATGGGTTCGACTCCCATCAGGTCCACTTTGCCACAAAAAAGGCAAGACCTCTTTCGTATCAAAATGGATGTTCTCTAAAAGAGAGCATCTATTTTTTTTACAAAACAATACACATCATATATTCTGCATAATAACAAAACTACTCTGAACAAAAACAGTACACATGAATATAAATCTATTCATCATTCCCCGCATTTACGGGGACTTTTTTGAGTAATCCAAAATCTTTATGCAGAATACATGTCATATCAAATACTCAATAATATGTTATAATAAAGATATACACGTAATCTATTACTCATCAAACAACTCAAAAGAAAGGAATATCACATTATGAGTGACTACACTGTAAATCCATTTTATCAGGATTTCATTAAACATCCATTTATTCAGACGATTGCAGATAAAAAATGCTGGACAGTCTCTGACAACAAAAAACGACCAATTGATATGATTGAATTTCGTGACAATCATATTGTAAAAGGTGCAATCTTTTCTAACGAAAAATCATTGGTTGATTTGTATGAATTAAATACAATTCTTCCAAACGCAGCCAATTATGCTTTTTACTTAGAAGCAGATGAAGACAATTTTGTTGTATTGGATATCGAACCATCATGCCCTGATAATATCAAATCAGAATTTCTAAAAATGAACCCACTCTACATGGAGACATCTATGTCAGGAAAAGGTATTCATATGATTTTTGAATATCCAAAGCATATCATGGAAAAATATCCAAATGCATTCAATAAAAGTGTATTCCGTGGTGAAAATCATGAATACGAAATCCTGATTGACCATCATTATGTTACATTCACAGGACGACAGATTCCATTCACACCAAATGAAAACCCGGCATCATTTGAAGACTTATTTGAAAAATTGGCAAAAGACCAGAAACCGACAGCTGAAAAAGCAGAATTAGATATCAAAGAAATGCAACCTGTGGAAACAGAACAGTTACCATTTCTCATGACACTGCTCCGCACAGCCATGGACGATTACAAAAAGACACCAAATGACTTCAAAAAGAAAAATGGAATTGATAATGACACATCTTTATGGGAATATGCTGTTATTGGTTACATGTACAGTCGTCTACAGGACATTTTAAAAGTACAAGCTATCGCAAATGAGCATAAATACACCATTGAAGAACAAATCTGGATTATGTATCAGCTGATTTACGACTACATTGACTACAGACCAAAGCATGACGAACTCCGCAACGGACGAACATTTATTGTCTATATGATGGAATCTATCATTGCAAGCTACAAAGAAGATTAACAACAAACAAGAAAGGATGATTATAATGAATTTGGATAATCTTATCCCAAAACAGCCGGATAATCTACATCTGAAATTTCCTGATGAAGTAAGTTTCTTCAACTACTTAACGCAGAACGACCTTTACAATACAAAAACAAACGAATATGCATTTGCATATAACGATGCCAATTCCATTTGTGTCTATAACTTGCCACCACACATTGCCGTAAACATTCATCATGACGCAATTTATAATCACACAACATGGTCTGAAGTGTTAAGTGCTGGTGGTCAGATTCACGATTTTCCAGACAATAAACACTGGTGTGAAGACAGTTATGCATCTGACTATTGGATAAAAACCAAGGATTTTGATACATGGTATCAGACAACTGTAAAGGAGAATTAAATCATGAACATACATCTCATAGAGGAATTGCTGGAACCCATTTTCAGCCATGTATATTTACCAATTCTGATGACTTGTACAGCTATTTTAGCCATCATTATGACGATTGGCTTATATCTCATTGCAGTGCATTGGATGACAAACGATACACCGACCTTAACAAAAGGTCATATCAGACACCATCATTCGAAAAAAGCATGGATATGCAAATTCCTGTACAGTATCGTATACTTTCTGATACTGTCTTATGCAACAATCAGTTTTGCATTATTCCATATTGCTTATCAGCATGGCTATCGCGAATATATGAAACAGAATGTTCAGGAAATCATTTATGCCGTAAAGCATACACCTATGGAAAGCATCTTACCAGATGACTTAACCAATACCACTATCATTTATTATCGATTTGGATGTCACGATTGCAATAAGATTGATAATCAGTTACAAGAAAAATTTAAAAATTCACCCAATACTTATTGGGTTGCCACACGGTCAGAACAAGGGAAAAAATTACGCAAAGATTATCCTATAGAAAGCGTACCATCTGCTATTTACATAGATAATCAAAAAATAGGAATTGTATTTGACCTCAAAACACAAAAAACAATTAACGGAAAAATCAGTACATCCGTCAATGAACAAAATGTCAATGAACTCATTCATATACAGAACGCTCATGACATATCAGCCAATTAACCAACATATCAAATCACACAAAAAGGAGAATCAAAATTATGGCAGGACAAAAATTCAACGTATCAGTAAATCCAGACAGGGAAGCATTATTCTATGTCGATTATTCACACATGGACGTATATGTAAATATAAATGATTCCAATGATGTTAAAACAAACAACGACCCGGCAATTGCTCAGAACCCTGACGTATACAGGTTCGATGACACATTAACACAGGCTCGTTTTGACAGCTTCAAGAAACAGTTTGTCAAGAAAATGCAGGACAAATTCAAAAGCTTGAAACCGCATGATATAACCACAAAAGGCAAGCATCAGCTGCTTATGAACGACATGTTCATCATTGCTTTTGAAGACAACGACTGGTCTGTTGCTGTTGAATTATTAGAAAATCCAAAGTCTAAGAATCCAAATTTGCGTCCAAATCTGTTTCCAAACTTCCAGAAAGGAATGCGCGACATCTTGTTAGACCTTGTTGGCGAAATTCACATTCGTACAGGCTCATGGTCTACACAGAAGATGACAAAGGCTGACGCTGCAGCCAAAGACGCTGCAATCGCTGCGGCAAAAGCTGCTGAAAAAGCCGAAAAAGATACTATCGCCGCAAATGGCATCCCTGATATGGACGATATACCAGCTATAAATGCCACAAACGATACCACCGCAAAGAATACAGCAGAATCAGCTGCAACGGATACAGAAAATACTAAAACAGATACAACAGCATCCGTCACTACAGCAGACATACCAGCAACAGACACTAATGCTGAATCGAGGTAATCGCATATGACCACATTGACAACCAATTATAGACCTACTATGTTTTCCGACATGGTAGGTCAGCAACACATCATTGGTCAGAATGGTATTCTCACACGAATGTTACAAACAAACAACATTCAGTCATGTATCTTTTATGGACCACCCGGCACAGGCAAGACAACCGCAGCCATGATTCTGGCAAATCAATGTAATATGCCGTTTCAAACATTTAATGCAACATCCGCATCCCTTACAGATGTTCGTAAAGCGATTGATAAAGCACCAGAGCCATTTTTGTTATATATGGATGAAATCCAATATTTCAACAAAAAACAGCAACAGTCACTTTTGCCATACATTGAATCAGGTAAAATCATTCTAATTGCAGCAACCACTGACAATCCATATTACTGCTGTTACGATGCTCTGCTCTCACGATGTCATATCATCGAATTCAAACCAGTAAGCGTCGATGACATTGATACAGAACTGCATCACCTTGCCACATTAGAACATCGTCAAATTACAGACGATGCCATTCGTACCATTGCAGAAAATGCAGCTGGTGATGTCAGACGAGCCATTCATCAACTCGAACTAAACTTCATGCAATATGATACATCGCATGAAATCACCAATGACGACGTAAAAATTATCATGCCAACCACACGTATGTCCGGCTTTGATACCGACGGTGATACACACTATGCTTTAATATCAGGCTTACAAAAATCGATTCGTGGTTCCGACCCGAATGCTGCAATCTTCTATCTAGCTCGCCTGTTAGAAGGCGGTGATTTATTATCACCATGCAGACGACTGCTTGTCATTGCTCATGAAGATATCGGTCTTGCACAGCCGGATGCAGCTGCATACGTATATGCTTGTGTAGAAGCTGCAAAAGAACTGGGATTACCAGAAGCAAATAAGCCCCTTACAAACGCTGTGTTATACTTAGCCATTTCACCAAAATGTTCTACCTGCGAAACGACCTATAATCGTGCCGTAGAAGACATCAAAAATGGCAAAGGTAAAATAATACCAAACTATTTACGTCATGCCTGCAGTAAAGGCTATAAATATCCACATGACTATCCAAATCATTGGTGTCCACAGCAATATTTACCTGATGATTTAGTTGGACGCATTTACTACGAACCACAGCAGAATCAGTTTGAACAGCAAGCCGCAAATTACTGGTCATATATTATGACGCAAGCAAATAAAAGTTAATACCAAAAGGATAACGACCATGAACACAATTAAAACACTTATGGACGCTCTCAAAACAGGGCGTCCTTTTACTGACGAAGAACGTAAAGAAACTTACAACCTCTTAAAACACATAAACGAATCAAATACAATCGAGATATCAACAAAAGACGGCACTATCAAAGCGTACAAAAACGATGTATCTGATTATCCGACAATCAATGTCACATGGCAGCCGAAAAATGTGGATGCCGAAATTGACCTTGTTGCCGTAACAAGAGACTTATCTGATGCAGATTCCAAAGACTTAAAACTATTCATGTGGGGTGATATGTCAAACGACGATATCACCGAATCAAAAACCATGAATACAGACGAAATCGCAAAGATTATCAAAGACAACATATAAAGGAGACAAGTCATGCATACACATACCTTAAAAATCAAAACCATTCTCTTCTCGCTCATTTTGACATGCACTGCCCTCACAGGTTGTTCTGAATCAGACATCAACACATACATCAATGATATTGCATCTATGACATCTGAAATTACATCTGAATCAGACACAACTACCAAAACAAGTACGTCAAACACCGACATACCTAAATACACAGGCAATGCCTATGTTGAAATCAACAATAACAAACCTACATTTACAAATGACGAGATTACAACAACCAGCTTTGAATCATACAGCGATTTAGACGAATTAGGACGCTGTGGCGTTGCCGAAGCATGTATTGGTACTGATATTATGCCGACAGAAAAACGTGGGCAAATTGGTCAAGTAAAACCCTCAGGATGGCATACTGTAAAATATCCTGAATATATTTCTGACAATTACTTATATAATCGCTGTCACTTGATTGGATATCAGCTAACTAGCGAAAACGCCAATGAGAAAAACCTCATTACAGGTACGCGATATTTAAACGTCACAGGAATGTTACCATTTGAAAATGAAGTTGCGGATTATATAAAAGAAACAAATAATCATGTGATGTATCGTGTTACACCCTTATTTGTAAACGATGAATTAGTAGCTCGTGGAGTTTACATCGAAGCTTATTCCGTTGAAGACGATGGTTCAGGTGTATCTTATAACGTCTATTGCTTTAATATTCAGCCACATATTACGATTGATTATGCCACAGGAGACAGCTATGTAACAAAAGAACAATAATCAAAAAAAAAGAGGAACACTATATCATGCTTTTCCTAAATTACCATGACAAAAACAAATTTGTCACAAACATAAATCCAGATGATTTCAAAACAGGAATCATCAAAAGCTTTCGTATCAAAAATTGCTTTCACATTTATTACTTTGACAACCACGATACTTTTCGAAAACACATTATAAACGACGCAGACATATACAAGTATATTAAACCAATAAAACAAGAAATATCCCGTAAAAAATATAAAAATTATAACGAATACAAATATTATGCTTGCTATGCTAAAGACCTAATGCGATTAAAATGGACAGATGACAAAACAGGTGAAAAATTATCATATAAAATCCATTTCAAACAAATTCAAAATGGTAATAAAAATAATTATTATGTAATTAAGCCTGCTTTTCCACTACCATACAACTCAAATATAAATCAAACATTCTTAAGGTCAGCAATTGAACGATTAATTATAAATAAATCAACGTTACAAGATATGATTACTATTTATAATTACATTGTCAAAACATCACCTGACAACCGTTGTATAGCATCTATCGTTGATACAAAATATCCAACAAAAATACAACGATACGAATCAAAAACAGATATATATCTAAACTCAATATCCTCTGTAAATGATGATGTAAAAAGTTTTATTTACAAAATAGAAAGACCTATCATTGAACGACAGGTTGACAACCTAAAAACAAATACATTTGACTTTATACGAATACGAGCAACTATTCCATCCAAAACAAAAATGCCAAATCGCAAAATGTTTATTAAACAAAACATGAAAGACATTGTTGATGTTTACATGCACCACTTAGAAACATACAAGTCATACAAAAAATACAACGTACCAACATCGTATTTAAAACTATCAAAAGCAATCATCACCAAAGCCGATGAACTCGAATTACTATTCGAACTCAAAGACTTTAACTAATATTGATAATTAATACACCAAATACAACGTACGGGTGTTAAATTGTATCTATCATTTGACAACCACAATTGAAAGGAGAAATCATTATGTCAGGTTATTGGTCAGCCATGGCAGGAACAGCACTCATACTGTCACCAGCTGAATATGACAACATGTTATTAAACTACTTAAAAACAGCATTCAAACCGGATGCCAACAAAAAAGATGCCAGCCACTACATGGATAGCTGCGAAGAACTATCAGATGACGTACCAGTTATTAAAGTATCTTGTCTGGATGTCATCAAACCACTCTATCCAACAATGGATGCATTTTTAGATAAATGGCAGAATGAAGCATATAATTCAAACACTGATATATCCATTGCAAAAAATCTTGTATATTTCAACAGGTATAATACAGATGAATACAGCGGTGGCGTCTTTTATCCGATTGATACATCAGCTAACGAAGAATTTAACGGTCAAAGAATACCATATTTTGATGTAGCTAACAATTCAGAACTCATGTATACAAGATTTTCTACACTGTCTATTGACTTGTTAAAAGACAAACACTACACATCTAATGATGACATTATAAATGAATTCAAAGATGCTATTGGAGCATACTTACCGGATGACTTTGATTGGGAGAAACATGTTGGTGAATTCAGGTGTGCAGCTTATGCATAATCTTTGAACGCACGGACTACACCTGTGCGTTCTTTTTTCAAAAAAGAGGTGACTTGTTATAATAACAGAAGAGGAACATAAAAAGTATTTTGAGGAAATAGAACAATACACAGACGAATATTTTAAGAAATGTAAAGGTGATTATATGAAAAAATATATAGTAATTTGCTATGCGGTTCATAACAAGAAAATTGAAAGTTATAATGTATTCAATAATAATGACGATGCTTATACATTTATCGAAAAGGATGTACATAATACTTATGAAGACGAAATGAATAATACAAGTGAAGAAGATAAGGATTCGATTGATTTTAGAATCAGTGATGATGGTTCAGCACATCTTTCATCCTACGATAAAAAATATGAATGGACTTGGGAAGTGATTAAACTGTAAGAAATTCGCATTTTATTAGAAAGGATAATAAATATGGAAAGAGTAAAAATGGTTAAAAATTCACCTAAATATGGCTTTAAGAAAGGTGATGAGTTTGTAGTAAAGAGAAATATAATGGGTAAATGTGTGATTATTATGACAGACGAGAATATACCAAATTTGATTTGGAGCGAAAATAAAGTAAAGAGCTATGGTATTCTTACAGGTAAACCACAATTATGTTTTTCATAGGAAACCAAGATTTCTTAGACAACTTTAAAAAACAGAGGAAATTTTTATGACAACGCAAACCTATATCATCCGCAGAAACCACGAAAAACATATGATATACTTCGATGCAAAAGAACTTGTTGATTTATGTCTACAACATAACATTTTACAAGGTGAAGCTGGAAAATGGATTGCCATTTATCATGAAGCATCGAAAACACATCCTGAAGAATACCCAAAAGGTTGGTACAAAGATGATTACGAAATAACAGTACAAGCCGTTATGCGTGACGATAATGCGATAAACCTATTGTTACAAGCATTGTCCGAAAAAGACATCTTATTTGTGCCATCTTTGGACACAAATTTAGTAAATTAAAATTCATTGGTAGAAAGGATAGGTAAAAATATGACAGTGGATATTGTATGGGCAAAAGACAAGAGAGATATTAGAACTCATAATACACAGACAAAAACATTTAACTCCGAAGAACAGGCTATTGAATGGATTAGGAGAAACGCAAAACATATTATATCCATAAATCATCGTGGATTTTTTATGAGTGAACAGATTTCTCATTTTGACATTATGGATTGCTTGATGAATGGATATAATTCACATTTCTTTAAAAGATTGGAGGAAATATAAATGGAAAGAGCAATTATAAAATCGGAAGATGGAAAACAGTATTTCTTTTATGATGACCCAGAATGGGAAGTTGATTATAAGAAATCTGAAGTTGAAGGTGTATTAGATATTAACGAAGAAACAGGTTTTCATACCTGTGAAAAATCTGGACTGTATGAAAATATGAAAGGATATATTGATAAAATACAGAATGAAAATGAGTTACCAAATGGAAAATATATTGTAACTTATTTTAAGCTTTGTGATGATGCAAGTGGACTTGAACAACTCGTTGATTATGGAATTACAAAGGAACAGATTATTGAGAATGTAAATGCACAGAAATATATAGAAGGTGCTGATTACTTCTTAATGGAACAGCTAAGGACGATTTTTTAAGCACAGTAAACTAAGATGTCATTAAAATATATATGCTTAACTCATGACATCATTTATTCCACGGTCTAAAGACCATGGGTTTTCTGACTGATTTTTTATAAAAAATATCCAGAAGCAAAAGATAAAATAAGCGTAAACAGAAAAAGAAACTTTTTAAAAGACTTGTATAACGCTTATGAATCTGTGGATTTATAAACAAATTTTGAAATCCATTTGATTTCTTAAAAAATGATTGTAAATGGAGAAAAATATCATGATACAAACAATAAAAATATCAAACTCAGAAATGAGTTTAATCAATGATTTACTCAACCTTACAGGAGATGAAATTTATCAGAAATATGGATATAAGAGAGACGAGACAATTACTCATACCGCAAAATTTCCAAACGGAATCGAAGCGGATATTAAGTTAGTAATTTGCGAAGACGACACTCCATATACAGAAGGTGTATTATTCCATAATGGATGTGAACTGACATGTACAGAACCAGATTGCACATATGACGGTGAATGGAACTTTGAATATGATGGAATTAAATACACTGTTCTCGTAGAAGTAGAAAATTAAAAAACCAAAATTTCTCAACTCATTAATACCCATCGGATTACCGATGGGTATTATAAAAAATTCGTGTCATCTTTAGACACAAACCTAACAAACAAAAATTCATTATCGAAAGGAGCATCAATATGAATCCATTATTAACAATTAACTTTGACGCACTCAAATCCTTTTATCATATCACCGATGAAACATTAAATAACAGCACTATCAATGAAATCATAAAAATGAACAATGATATGCTAAAGACCAAAGAGAAAGAACGATTTGAAACCACAGCGCAGGACACAGAATTCAAAAATGCTGTGATAAAATATTTCACACCATTTAAAATGTTATCAAAATACTGGACGACAGATGAAATCGTAACAGCGTGTGCAAAACATGCATCACTTAGTTCTATCCGAGAAACCACAAGCATTCCAGTCGAAAATTTAAGTAATCCACAACAGTTTGCAGATAACAATCATTATGAATATATCGGTATCGACTGGGGCAACATCAGACAGTTTACGAAAAAAGGTGAAGAATTGCTACATCCAAAACGTTGTAAATGTCATAATTTTTACAAATCATCAAAATATCAGTCTACCAAACATGGCAACATCATTCTTGAACTCTTATATGCCAAATATCCAGAACTTAAGGAATTCCAATTTGCAGCATATGGTGTTGAACCATATGAATGTTCATATGAAATCTATCCGCACACCGTAAACTGCTACACACCATTTGAAGCATTATTGACTGGCGACATTAAAGCAATCATTAAACGTAACGAAGATTATTGCAAATCCTATAATTGTGGTGAATACACATTGGATAAATGGAATGAACGTGTAAAATCACCAGAAATGCAACATTATTTTGATGTTATCAAATCAATCACAAAAGGAGAATAAAATGTATGGAAAATACACAGATGAAACGAATGCAGGAACTTGTACAAGTTTTAAATCATGCATCCAAAGTCTATTATTCAGATAAAGACGAAATTATGTCGAATTATGAATACGACCAGTTATACGACGAACTAACAGCATTAGAACAGAATACAGGTGTTGTATTGCCAAACTCACCAACCGCAACTGCAGGTGCTGATGTAAACAAAGATGCAACAACCATTACACATGAATATCCGGCATTATCTCTTGAAAAAACAAAAGATATTTCTCTCTTTCCAAAACTCTTTAATACCCGTGATAAAAAAGCAGTCACCATGTGGAAAGAAGATGGTTGTACAATTGTAGCCACATATGATGACGGAACACTCACTACATTGGCTACGCGTGGAAATGGTAAAGTCGGAGAAGACATTACACACAATGCAAAATATATCCACGGATTACCAAAAACAGTACCATTTAAAACACATTTCGTGGTACGTGGCGAAGCATTGATGAGTTATGCTGAATACAAAAGAATTAATGCGTCATTGGATGATGACGATGAATTATACAAAAATCCACGAAATCTTGCATCCAGCACCATTCGGTTAGCACCAGAAAAGGAAATGGAACATCGTGAAATCTGGTTCCATGCATTCAAATTAGTCCACACAGAAGAAGAACTGGACGAAATTACATTCGAAAATCAGATGCTATTTCTGGAAAAAGCAGGATTTACAACTACAAAACATGTATTATGTGATGTCAAAGACTTACTAACAGTCATAAATAACTTTTCTAATGACACAGTCAATTATGAATTTCCAGTTGATGGACTTGTTGTTGCAGCCAACGATGTTGTCTATGCAGAATCTTTACCGATAACCGGACATAATCCACATAGACTGGTTGGTTACGCTTTGAAATGGAAAGATACAACCATAGAGACAACGCTCCGTGAAATTGAATGGTCACCAAGCCGTACAGGTCGTATCAACCCTATTGCTGTCTTTGACCCTGTAGAACTGGAAGGTACAACAGTAACCAAAGCAAGCATTCACAACGTATCCATCCTCAAAAAATTGCATCTACACATTGGCGATAAAATATCTGTATACAAAGCAAATAAAATCATACCACAGATAGCTGAAAATCTTTCGGAATTTAAGCCAATGACCTACGAAGATGCACATCCTGTAAAGTGTCCATGTTGTAATGCAACAACAAGCTCACTTATCACAACAAACAATGATGTTGATGTAGAAATAGCCATCTGTCCAAATCCTGATTGTCCAGCAAAACACATTGGAAAATTTACACACTTCATCGAACGTGACTGTATGAATATCAATGGATTATCAAAAGCAACGATAACGACGTTCATCAAACAAGGCTGGATAACATCATTTGCAGATATCTACCATCTTGACCGTTACAAAGACATCATCATATCGACACCGGGCTTTGGTCAGAAATCATACACAAATATGATTTCAGCCGTAAATAAAAGCCGTAAAACATCATTCATTCCATTCATCCATGCACTGGGTATTCCAAGCATTGGTAAAGGTCAGGCTGAATTGTTTGCAAAAACATATAATTATGATGTATCTCAATTTTTGAAAGCGGTCCATGACCATGATGATTTCACACACATCAACGGTATTGGTCCAATCTTAAACAACCAGTTACATTCATGGGGCGATAAATACTTAGCTTACATGGATGATGACACAGCCACAACAGAAATCAAAGATTTGTTAAATGAACTTACGTTCATAAAACCTGAGATATCAACAAAATCTCAGAAATTCAAAGGTCTCACATTTGTAATTACAGGTGATGTACATCATTTCAAAAACAGAAATGAACTCAAAGCAAAAATTGTTGAACTAGGCGGTAAAGTAACAGGTTCTGTTTCAAAGAACACCAGTTATCTGGTCAACAACGACATTACATCATCTTCTAATAAAAACAAAACAGCAAAACAGCTTGGTATTCCAATCATTTCTGAAGATGATATCATAAACATGATAAACAATGATTAAGAGAGGGGACGGAAGCGTATGATTAATGCAGACGAAACAGGCAGATACAAGAAGCGTACAGATTCAAATGTATCAAAAATTAAGAATAAATCAAAGCACAAACACCAGTATGCAGACATGCTTATATCAGTAGGACCATCAAATTCACTGTACACTGGAGAAATATGCACCATATGCGGAAAAATAAAAAACCTTAGACTCGCCACAGGCAAAATTGAAATTAATGGAAAAATAGGCTGCCGGATGCTTACGAATGAAGAAACCAAAGAAAAATACAAAGAACTAAAAGAGTATCATATTGATAATCTCTTTAAGAAATATGTGAAATTGGAGAAAAATGATGGAACAGCTGATTAGTGCAGCAACAATACCTTACCGGGCAACAATAATACTTTTTATTTTAAGCGGAGCATTTTGGGGTGTAAACGCAAAAATGCAAAAGCCAAATCCATAAGAAAGGAAAAAATATCATGATACAATTAAACACTAACGATTTTTCAGACGAATACAAAGATATAGCACCGAAAGAAGCAGCTATATACTTATCCGCTTGTTTCTCTGATGAAGAATTACAAGTTATCAAAGATAACTGGAATAAAGAAGGCGGATACAAAGTAACACCATGGTGGAAATACCTTTTACAGCATTTGACAGTCACATATGAACCATAATACTAGATTTATAAATGTTGATTATTATTCAAAAACGTAGTATAATATACTTAATGGTATTATTTACCATTAAGTATATTAAAACTGAAAGGAAAATTGCTATGAAAACATTAATTGTTGGAAGAACAGCCCATGGTAAAGATTATTTACGAAAAATCTTAGAAGATTCATTCGGATGGAAATTCGTAAAATCAAGAACAACAAGACCACCAAGATACGAAGGTGAAAACACCCACATTTTCATCACCAATGAAGAAGCTGATAACACACCTGAATCTGAAATCATTGCAAAAACACAAATCGGAGATATCCGTTACTTTGCAACGAAAGAAGATTTAGACAATGCAGACGGCTACATCATTGACCCAAATGGTGTCGATTATCTGTGTGAGAAATACAAAGATGAATGGTTTCAGGTCATTTATATTGACGCTGACAAAAATATCGTCGATGAAAAAGCAAAAGAACGAGCAAAATTATCATCTGACCCAGAGAAAGAAATGGCAGTTTACGCAAAGCGTTGTGAAGATGAAGACGAACAGTTTACACAGTTCGAAGCTATGATTGAAAACAAGTCATTTTCAAAATCAAACGCTCAGGGCATCATCTCTATCAAAAACAACTTTGATGAAAAAGAGATGTTCGAAATCGCACGTGGCATCGAAATGCGTCGTCGTTTCAACCAGAACATCAGACCAATCATTAACGTCTTAATCGACAACGGCAATCTCAGCGGAGATAAAGACAATGATACCATCAGACTGTATCGTAAAGAAACAGACGAACCAATCCTTGTAAAAACAGACCATTTAATTCAGGCATTAATGGACGAACCAAAAAACAGTCTGTTTTCCGAACTCATGGAAGGATATCTGTTCCGTGAACCGGACAAATAATTAAAATAACACCATGTTATAAACATAGTGGCGAAAAACCCACAGGCTTACCTGTGGAATGAAAGCCACATATGTTTACACTTAACAATTTACCATAGGGAGATTGACTATACTTCCTTATCATAAGATAGAAATTTACCGTTAATGTAGTAACAGGGCTGCTTGGTAATAGAAGTTCTTACATAAACAGACTTATACTTGTAAGCCAAAGTCTGAAAATGATGTGCGTTTACAAGCTAAACTTAATAGTAAGAACCTCATAGACTTGTCTGTGAGAGTAGTCAGAAACATAGTGTTATCTTCTACATACCAATACAGCATCGGGTGTGAGTGTGAAACATCACCCGATGCAAAGGTATATCTATTTTAAAAACATAAGAAAGGGCATTTGTATGAAATATACAACAAATATCGTCATTAACGATGAGGACAAGATATGTATTCCACGTATTCCATACGACAAGCCACATATTAACATATGTTGCGATAAACGAATACACAATAGTCCATACATCAAACACATCTTAGAATCAGCCAAATATCTCAATCCAACAGTAGAACTAGCATTATACTGTCATATGATGCCGGATTTACACCTCATATTACCTCACGTAAATGAACTTCATATTACGCTTGACTCTAACCAAGACTTTAACGATTTCTTAGATTTCGACAATCATTTAAGTATAAATGATACGAATAACAAAAAATTACATCTGTATGTTACGGATGACATTTCCATAGATAACTGTAAACCAAATGATTTACCGACAATCTGGACCGTACACACATACAAAACAAGTTTGTGTAAAACAAAAACTACAGTTATTGCTACAGCATAAATGAATACCATAAATAAATAAATTATGATATAATAGTAATATACAGATAAGACCTGTAAATAAAATGAAAGGACACTATTTTTATGAACCGAAACAAGGCTTTGTATGACGACTATCGAACGTCAGACATTTACATTATGAAGCGTTCAGGTGAACGTGTTCCATTCGATAAAACAAAAATCATTGTTGCAATCAGTAAAGCAAACGCTGAAGTTGGTATCAAATCACAACAGGTATCAGATGATACCATTAAAATGATTGCAAACCACATTGAACAGGCAGCCATTGATACGAACAGAGACTACTCCGTAGAAGAAATTCAGGATATGGTCGAAGACGAACTCATGGACACAGGTAAACATATGGTTGCAAGACGATACATTACTTATCGTTACAGACATAATCAGAAACGTGACAATAACGGTCTGGATAAACGTATTTTGGCAATCTTGCAGAACAAAAGTGATGATGCCAAGGAAGAAAACAGCAATAAAAACACAACCATCATATCTGTACAAAGAGATTACATGGCTGGTGAATGGTCAAGATATTATACAGAAGAATATCTTCTTCCAAAAGAAATCACAGAAGCACACAAGCTTGGTATCATTCATTTCCATGACTCTGACTATGCAGCTATGTCACTTCATAACTGTTGCTTAATCAATCTGGACGATATGTTACAAAACGGTACACAAATATCAGGAACAGCCATTGATAGACCAAAATCATTCCTTACAACGTGTACAGTAGCATCACAAGTTATCGCTCAGGTTGCATCTATGCAGTATGGTGGACAGACAATTTCACTTGCACATATTGCGCCATTTGTTGATGTCAGCCGTCGTAAAATCAGAAAGAGATATCGTGATGAATGGACTGCTATTGGTATTCCATTTACAGAAGAAAAGCTGGAAGCTTTTGTTGCAAAAGAACTGTTAAAAGAAGTAGAAGCTGGTTGTCAGACCATCCAGTATCAGCTGATTACATTACAGACAACAAATGGACAGGCTCCATTCGTATCTATCTTTATGTATTTGAATGAAGTACCGGAAGGACAGACTCGTGACGACCTTGCCCTCATTATCGAAACTATGCTGAAACAGCGTATTAAGGGTATCAAAGACAAAACAGGTCATTACATCACACCTGCATTTCCAAAACTGCTGTATGTTTTACAGGAAGATAACATTACAGAAGACGGTAAATACTGGTACTTAACACATCTTGCTGCACAGTGTACAGCAAAACGTATGGTTCCAGATTATATCTCTGAGAAAATCATGCTTGAATTAAAAGGTGATGTGTACCCGTGTATGGGATGTCGTTCCTTCCTTACACCTGACAGATTCACAGACAAAGGTCTTGGAAACATCGCAAATGCTGGCAACTGGGATGAACACAAACATAAATACTATGGTCGTTTTAACATAGGCGTTGTAACAATCAACCTTGTTGACGTTGCATGTTCATCTGCAAAAGATGAAACTGAATTCTGGAAACTCTTAGACGAAAGATTGGAACTTTGTCACAAAGCCCTTCGTATCAGATATGAACATTTACTTGGTACACCGTCTGACGTTGCACCAATTCAGTGGCAGGACGGAGCATTAGCAAGACTGGCTCCGGGCGAAACCATCGATAAATTATTGCAGAACGGTTATGCAACTATCAGTCTTGGCTATGCAGGACTCGCTGAATGTACAGAGTACATGAAAGGTTGCTGGCATACACACAAGGACGGACATGACTTCGCCATTGCTGTCATGAAACGTTTGAATGAAAAATGCGAAGAATGGAAAAACGCAGAAAACATCGACTACTCTGTATATGGCACACCACTTGAATCAACCACATATAAGTTTGCCAAATGCTTACAGCGTCGTTTCGGTGTTATTCCGAACGTTACTGACCACAACTACATTACGAACTCTTATCATGTAAATGTTCGTGAAGATATCGACGCCTTTACAAAACTGACTATGGAATCTGAATTCCAGAAGTTATCACCGGGTGGTGCTATCAGCTACGTAGAAGTACCGAATATGCAGGACAATCTGGAAGCACTTGAAGCAATCATTAAACATATCTACAATACAATCATGTATGCAGAAATCAACACAAAAAGTGATTTGTGTATGAAGTGCGGATATGACGGTGAAATTCAGATTGTAAACATCGACGGTAAACTTGGTTGGGAGTGTCCAAAGTGTCACAATCATGACCAGTCAACCATGCATGTTGCCCGCCGTACCTGCGGATATATTGGCACACAGTACTGGAATCAGGGTAGAACACAGGAAATCAAAGACAGAGTCATGCACGTATCTGTCGAAAAAACAAATGATGACACATCAGATACCGAAAAATAATTAAGATTCCAGAGAGGGTAGTCAACACTACCCTCTCAGTTTTGAAAGGGGATAACATAATATCATGCATTACGGAAAAATCATTTATTGCGATGTTGCCAATGGCATTGGTTGCCGAACCAGCCTGTTTGTTTCAGGCTGCAGACATCACTGTAAAAACTGCTTTAATCAAATAACATGGAACTTTGATTACGGCGACCCATATACCGAAGACACAAAAGAACATATCATCAAATCCATCGATATGCCACATATTCAAGGATTGACCATCTTAGGCGGTGAACCACTCGAACCGGAAAACCAAAAAGCAGTCTTAGATTTATGCAAAACAATCAAAGAACGTTTACCAGAAAAAACAATATGGATATACTCAGGATATACATTTGAACAAATTACAGGAACTGATGATACATTTAAACATATTACAACACCAGAATCTATTGCAAATTGCAAAGAAATCTTAAACAATATTGATGTATTAGTTGATGGTCCATTTGTTCAAGACTTATACGATATTACACTAAAATATCGTGGCAGCTCTAACCAACGCATCATTGATGTAAAAAAGACATTAACAGAACATTCTGTTTGCCTTTATTTAGAATAATCACTATTCAGAAAGGAAACTATAAAATCTCATGTTAAACACAGAAAAACAGACCATTGTTTTTGCCACACACAATGAAAACAAAGTAAAAGAAATCCATGACATCATGAAAGATATACCAATTTACGACAAGATTGACATCATATCTTTACGCGATGCTGGCATTTATGATGACATTGAAGAAACTGGCGAAACATATGAACAGAATGCAATCATCAAAGCAAAATTCGCTACTGAAAAGACAGGATTACCAGCCTTTGCCGATGACTCAGGCTTAGAAATCCGTGCATTAAACAACAAACCCGGAATTTATTCCGCAAGATATTTAGGTGAAGACACACCATATGCCGTAAAAATGGAACACATCTTAGCTGAGTTAAAAAATAAAGACCGTTTTGCCTGCTACAAATGTGCAATTGCATTTGTAACTCCAACAGGAAACGTCACAACATCTATGGGTATTCTTAATGGCAATATTGCTTTTGAACGTTCTAACGGACCTTATGGTTTTGCTTATGATAAAATATTCTATATACCTGATTATCAGAAAACATTTGCAGACCTTCCGCCGGAAATCAAAAACAAAATAAGTCATAGAGCTATGGCTTTACGCAATTTGTTTAATCATTATGTGACAATTTAACAACAAAAATACCACCCATATTCGGGTGGTATTTCTTTTTATTTATCATATACGATTGCATCTGTCTTCGCAAATTCTTTTGCTTTCGCAAAAATTTCTGATAAATGTTCCTTACAACGGTCATACAATAACATATTGCGACAAATAAGTTTCAATGCATTTTCAAAATCAGATTCTGTTTCTGCTTCCATACCACACATTAAAACACGATACATTAACATTCCTGTATGCCATGTAAAATTCACATCACAAGACTTCACATGAATTAACTGATACAACCACAATCCCCATGCATCATCTTTCAATGACTCAAGAACTTCTTCCTCTGTCTCTTTCGGAATCAAATCACGCAACTCGCTTGATTTCTTCAATGTTTCCTGTAACTGTCGTTCTAACTCTTCCTGTCGTAACTGTTTCTTCTGTTCATAAGTCAGCTTCTTTGGCTTACTTACACAGCAGAATCGTCACCTGACGCTGGTGCATCTTCTGCAGTAGCAGGTGCATCAACAGGTAGGTTCATCGTGCCATTCACAGTCAGTGAAACAGGCGTAGATTCTACACCAACAGATGCTGTATCATTCGATGTAGCTGGTGCTGCAGCTTTCGCACTAGAATCCGGTGCAGGCTGTGCCTTTCTTGTACGCTTTCTAGGTTTCGTAGCCTTTTTACCTTCTTCTAAAATATGAATCTTATCTTCATATCCTGCAGGAATTGTCATCGGAATATGAACCAATGTACATTCCTCATTATTGAAAACAAATCCACCAACAACAAAAGCAAGGGCTTCTTTTGATGTTACATTCAGCAAATCCACTGAAAACTCTGATGCTACAGAAAGTAAAGTCTGAACGTCTGATGCCGTAAATACAGGTTTTGCTTCATCTTTCACGCAAATCTTAATGGCATCATCCTGTGCTAATTTTAAAGTACCATCTTTTAATAAGCCAACTTCTTTTTCGTCAACAACATAAATCATATAAATATGTCTCCTTCTCTTTAATTTATAATATAATTATACTACAAAATTATATAATAATCAACATAATAATGGAAAAATGTGAGGAAATTATTGACAGGAAAACGTGAATAAGATAAAATACAAATGAATACAATAAATGTGTGAGACGCTGCGCTCTGCGGGAGAGTGAGTGAAAAAAGCGTGAGAAAAAACGTTTAAATAGTTTAAATATAAATATTAGTATGAAAGGTTAAATATAGGTGAAAACAATAAAAAAGATTATCTATCAGATTGAAAAATTCGTATTATTGAAAGTATTTTTCAGCTAAAGAATAAGTACCGCATCGAGTGGTACTTATTTTTTTTTAATATTTCAGTCTATAACATTTTATTATCAAATTTTTTTACAAAAAATAAAATATTACGAGTGCAACTTTCGTAACACAATTTGCACTCAATCAGAAACCAGAAAGGAGAAAAATAATGCACTTAAATTTTATAGCAATTGGTATTATAGCTGGATTAATTTTAACACTTTTGGTCGGAATATTTTATTATAGAGCTTATGATAATAAACATTGGATTGCAAAAACAATCATCTCTGGATTAATACTTACCACTATATCAGTTTATGCAGGAACACTGGTATAGAAAAATCAATCAAAAACACAATCACTAAAAACAGAAAGAAGACATTATGTCAAAAACAACATATGACACAAAATTCACCAAAAATATTATATCATATATTTTGGCGAAAGACAATATTTAATACTTATAGAAAGGAAAACACATTGCTAAAACGGGCATTCCACCCTCCACGACTTACAAAAGTCAGAACTTCCTGCCCTGCAAAGCTAGTGAATAACAATGGCTATCGAAAAAGAAATTACACTTACATTTTCTGACCGTTTGAAATTACATGAAACAACTAATGAGTTAAAAGACCTCATAAAAGAATATAATTTCAAACTCATTGACAAAGGACTTGCCGTAAAACGCAGTCAACTGCGTAAAAACGATACAATTAACGTCCAAGACATCTGCAATTACATTTATGACGATGAATGGTCATTACCAGAAATTCCATTTAACAAATTTGACATCGAAAAAACAATTTGCGAAATGCCGGATTTATGGCATTATTTAATACCTTGTTTCAAAACAGGTATTTTACAACTGAATAAAGCACGTTATATTTACTTCAACGTCATCGACACAAATACCGAAAATAAATCAATTACAGTCGAACTTATCGACTATTCACATGATAATGCCATATGGCAGAGAGGTATCAGTGAAACGGTTACATTTAAACTCAAAGATTTCAATCAAGATACATTTCAAAAGAAAATGAGTAGTTACAGTACACAGTTACTCTTGAAACAGAAAAGTAACACATCACGAAATGAAGTCTTTACAAAAATTTGCATTGCTGTACTTAGTAATTTCATCAGGGATGTGATAACCGAAACAAATCAAATGACATATGCTGATATCTATAAGTTACTGTCAATTGATGATTTAAAGTGGACAAAATATCAGTATGATATGTGGGAAAAAATCATCATCAAATACAGTCAAAAATTCTTAGACCTAACAGAACGACAGCGTTCCTTCGATTCATTACTTCTACAATACACAGCCTTTATCATTGCTTCAAACATTGCGATTGAACAAACAAAGGCATATCCAGATAAGATTCAGGAACAGTATGTCAAGTCCAAAACAACGGAACCGGACAAAATCATCACAACCATCCAAAATATCAAATTTACATCAAAAGAACCTGTAAAGTTGATAAAAGATGAAACCGTCACAAAACACGTTATAACACAACAACCATCAAGCACAGACAATACGACAAATACGATACGTAAAACAAAATTAGCAGACAGTATCTATCGTCGTAAATCTGTCACAAAAATCAAAAAGGAGATATAATCATGAAATACAGCCAATTTGACCCATATCAGATGAAAAATCACAGAATCATCTGGAGTTGCAACTTTGAGCCTACCAATGCAAAAGAAACTGCAAAATATTCTTGTACACCGATAAAAGGTATGCTTACCATTAATGACGACCTTGAAACTGAACAGGGTGACAATCCAACACATGACGGATTCTACACAACGCCAAGATACTTCGTACCATTCAAGAAAAATGCCAAAGGTTGCGACCTTGAAGACCTCGCATGGTCAAAAGCCGTTAATCTTCGCTCTCGTCGCTATGCTGACACAGAAGATGAATGTATTGAAATATACAATGACCTCATCATGCAAAATGCCAGACATCTGATTATTCTTGCAAAAGAATATACCAGCAACATCACAGGCAATGTCACAGACGCTGACAAAACATTTATTGAAAAACTCAATAAAATATAAACATGAACAGAAGGGAGAAACACATCTATGAAAATTTTAAAAGTAGCATTACAGTGTATTGCAACACATAACGCTTATATCACAGTCGATGACGACTGTGATTTAGAACATGCCATCGAAATCGCACAGAATCAGATGGATAACATACCTGCAGACAATCTGCGTTATGTAGAAGATTCCGACCAGATTTGTGAGGATGAATGTGCATTTGTAACAGAAGAAGAAAAAGATATTCAAAACCAGCTATATCGTGATAAAATTTATCGCGAAGTCTGGAAAGAACATGTCAAGGAAGACATCCGAGAATTCTTAAAAGACAATGATATGGAGCTGGATGAGGACGGTATCGACAAAGCAGCTACACTATACGCAATGCATGGTCAGTATGATTGCAACTTATCGTATTGGTCAAACATTGAAAACGTCATCAAAAGTATCATGTAAGACATCAGGCATTACCTACAAAAAGGAAATAAAAAACTATGAAACCATTTTACGCAGTTATAGAAGATATTTATGTTTGCTTATATGACAACAAAGATGATGCTGTTACCTACGCTAACTCTAATAACCCATGTGGCGATGAAGGCAGCATTGACGCCGTTTATAACGCTAAAACATGTAATGATTATTTGAAAGCCAATAACGGTTACATTGCAGAAATCTATTGCAGAAATCTTTGAAGGTCACACACTGTGCTAATTATAGCATAAAGAATAACAAGAAAGAGACAGCCACTTTTCCATTAGAAAAGGGCTGTCATCTTTTTCTTAAATCTTACCTGTTTTATTGTATTTATTAATATATTCTTCCAATGCTTTCTCCACTGTCGCTGTCTTTGACAGTTTGGTATCAGCAATAAATTTTTCAAGTTTATCTGATACTGATTTATCAATCTTACAGTTCAGGTTCTTGTATGCTTTATTTGCCATAGTTATTGCTCCTTAATTTTTACTTCCTCTAGTATATATTTTTTCCAAAGTGCCAGTTTTTCATGCCTTACTTTGTAATCAAGATTAGTATACCAACAAACACCTTTTATAATATATGTATTCATTTCTATACTACAATCTCTTTTGTTTTTGCAATGATGCTATCTTTGTAATCAACAACATCTTTGATTACAATCTTCTCAATAGCATGAATATATTTCTCCATAAACTTCCAATCGATTTCCTCAGACTCTTTTACTGGGAGTTTGATTACCATACCTTTAATGCGTTCCCATCCAGCCTTATAAGTCCAGCTAAAATTCCCATGTAAGATTTTACTGATACATGATGCCAGAAACAAACCAACCTGTTCATTCGGAATTTCCATATCTTTCAATTTAATAGCATATGCATCCTGTAAAACAGCAAATTCATCCTTTTGATAAAATGTAACACCTGTATTTGCACCATTAGCTGAAATGCTAATCACATTTTGCAAAATAGTCGGACACTGATTTCTCTTTGCATATCTTGCAAAACCTTGATTATCAGCACCTGCAGTCAACAATGGAATTGTATATTCATCAGTCCTACAAGTTGGAAAGTCATTCGCTTTACCAGCAATTTTTTCTGTCTTAATTTTTTCAAACAGTTCATCCAACTTAAATTCCTTCCAAGAAGAAGTATCAACATTACTCATACTGATACCCCCCGATAATTTCAGACATCAAATTAAAGTCTGGAATATATTTTGTCTTTACAGGAAGTGAAAGCATAACATTCTGTAATAACTTTGTGTCATAAGACGAACCCCAAGCAAAATTGCTAAATGCTTTATTCATACAAGTAATCAAAAACGTTGCAATGTTTTCAGTCAGAGCATGTCCTTTTACAGATAATACTTTCACCTTATTTCCTGTAAAATAAGGTTCAGACTGATAAAACATCTGCGCTGTATCCTGCGCAAAAGAAATTGTATTTGCAGGATTAAGCTTGCTTTCATCTTCTGAAATATAGCCACGGATGCCGTTATTATGCGATGTACGAACAACATAAGGATGATTCGATTCAGTTTTATTATCTTCAATGCTCACATTGCAAGCATGAAAAATACCATTGGAACTGTTAAAATCTAAAACATCTCCAGTTCTGTAATTTTTCCATTTCATATCTTTATACTACCTTTCTGAACATCTCTAAAACTTCTTTATCTTCGTCTGTGAGTTCATAATCATTCAATCCCGTAGCAATTAAATACTGCTCCAGTTCCGTAATACGTTCCTGCTCAAGCTCTGTGATACGTTCCTGCATATACTCCCAGTCGATTTCTTCTGTTTCTTTTACTGGAAGTTTGATTGACATTTCACGATATGCTTTTAAACTTGGTTTAGAACTATACGAAAATCGAACCATCTGTTTTTCTAACATAGCAACAAACCATAATCCAATGGCTTCATTTAAAAAATCAGCTCTGGCAACAATTACTTGACTTGCTCCAAATCTATCTGGCTGATATGATACAGCTGGCAATGTCACACCTAAAACGATACAATTTCCATCAACAGGTGCTTCATTATGGTCAATCAACCATTGTTCATTAACTTTTCTACTAAACATATTATTGCGAGTAGATTGCACAATATAATTCACACCATTTTCATCTGTTGGAATCATAGACTGGGACTTTGCCTGTTTAATAGCTGTAAATTCAAAAAGTTCACCTAACTTAAATTCCTTCCAAGAAGAAGTATCAATATTACTCATACTAATACCCCCCCGATAATTTCAGACATTAAATTAAAGTCTGGAATATATTTTGTCTTTACAGGAAGTAAAATATGCGTTTTATTCAAAGATTCCATTGTCGGATAATTGTTGTAATCTTTGCCATATAAAGACATTTCCTTATTGATAACAGCCTGAAAATATAAAAATACATCTTTAATCTTCTGTAACTTGGGCTGTAATAAAAATAAATTCTGACTCGCGTACCATTCTCTTTCACGCCATAAAGCTACCGTTTCACCAACCTGAACAAGTGAAAACGAATCTTTTGGATTAGGTGCAAAATCAAGTTTATCAACAACACCCTGAATTCCCCAACCAGTAGATGTTCTACCGATAAAATCATAAGGGGCATTATCTTTAAATTCAATTTTATTCTTATCAACACTTTTAGTTGTTTTTATGTTAAAAAAATCACTCAATAAGCATTTTTTCCATTTCATATCTTTACACCGTACCTTTCATCAGCTGACTAACTTTCCAGCTCAAATAGTTTGCCACGGTCTTCTTAAAATCTTCTTCCGTTGGTGTCGTATCTATTGTTTGATGCTGTGTAAATAACCAGTCATTACCTTCCAATGTAATACAATCTTTGATTATCTTACCGTTACTTTCTGTATAATACTGAGTCTTCGGCTTTTTGCCTAACACATGAGCCAGCACCTCATCATATCGTTCTTCAGCATGGTCTGTATTTCTCAAGTTTACATCCTGTGTTGATTTCTTACGATTCTGTCTGCTATAGCCATCCTCTGAAAAATCAATGAACGTCACGATATCATCTTCCTCATGTGGTCTATTAACCTTAAGCAAAAAGATATACACGCTTACGGATGCCTTATTTCCAAAAAGTCCTGCAGGCATTTTGATACTTGCTTCCAACGTATTATGTTCCAATATTCTTTTCGTATATGGCAGTCCCTGACCGTTCCCGGCACTATCCTGAATCAAAATGCACGCATAGCCTGTTGTCATCTGACTCAGTGCTTCTTCTACAAAGTTGAAACCTTTACCCGGCGCACTGTACGGCGGATTCAACAAAAATACATTTGCCGGAAATGTGTTATCCAAGAAATAATCATGACTATCACCATTCAAAATATTACTTGAACCATCCCCCATCAGAATCATATTGAGCACAGCAAGAATATAAATATTGCCTAAGATTTCAATACCAAGCAGCTGATTCTCTTTAATATGCTTGATTTTTGCTTCGAGTGTAGACTTATCAGTAATCTTCTCTTTAGCATCCTTAATCATAATATCCATTGCCGATACCAAAAAGCCAGCAGAACCCATAGCCTTGTCCCACACAAAAGAGTCCATATCAGTACGTGCCATTTTTGCCATAAGCTGTGTTACATATCGTGGTGTCAACACCACATCATTGGCTGCATCATTCTCAATGCTTACCCAGTCATTGAGTGAATTCAAAATTTTGCCTGTAAAATCCAGATGCAGATTACTTTCCAGACACGGTACAATGTCCTTCTTTACCTGCTCAAATAATGTATGTAAAAGACTGATACCATTCTTCGGTTTCCACAGAACAGATTTCATGAACACACTTTCAAGTAAACCTTTAATCATGTCTACTTTCTCTTGTGAGCAACGCTTTGCATATAAAAATGACTCGATATTCTGTAAAATCATAGTACCATCGTTGTTGCGTTCATTATCATTGCCACGCAAATCTGCAGCTTCAAGCGGTCTTACACCATTGGTTTTAAGTCCAGCCATAATCAATCCACAGAACAGATACAGCTTCTCATTTGTAGACAATGCTGTCTTTAACTGCATATCATCATACAGACTCTGATGCATTGCCTTAATCTTCTCTTCCAGAGTTGCTTCTGTCTTACGAGTCAATGCTTCAATCTCAGCATCCGTAAGATTTAACTTGTCCAGCATTTCAAACAGGACATCTGTATTGGATGATGTAAACAATGACCAATCGGTTGCTGTAAGCTTGTCAATCAACTTCGGTACACGACTATTCTTCTCAGAAATGTAATAAGCTTTACACTCTGCATCCAATACAGTACCGTTTGCATCCAGTGTTGTGCCATTGATACCAATTACAATGACTTCGTTATATGTACCTTCGTTCAGAATGGCTTCGCCATAGTGAACAGCACCATTTACAGCATAAGACTGAATAGTTGAATAATTGGCATCTCCTTTCAGATGTGTAGGAACACCATCTTTGCCAATTTTGCCATCACTTGCCCATTCTGTTACACCAACAATCTGCCCAGACTTATCCAGCTTTTCAAGTCTGTTCTTAGAACCCTTTGCTTCAATCATTACAGGAATACGTCTTGCATTGCTGTTTTCTAACATTAACTGAATGTCAGGAAAATTATTTCCAGAACCACCAGATTTACTATCTGCATTTTTTAATGCATTTGAAATTGCAGAATTTATCTTTTCTGTCTTCCCATAGTGGCGAACGCCAAGAGCATCCAACATCCCCTTGTACTGCTCTTCCACTTTTTCTTCTATGCTTGCCATATGTATATTTCCTTTCTGATATCTAAGTAACAATACATCGTTACTGCCAACATATATTATACATTTTTTATCGTCACTTTTCAATATCAATAACGAATTATCATTATTTTTATCATTTTATATCAAACCCTACCGTACATCCATGCATTATCTTTTTTCTGATTGATACATGCTACGATTTTTGGTATAATAATTTTGTATAAACAAATACACAAATACATTTATTTGAAAGGAGATTCTTCACTATGCAGATACCTATGATGCGAACTGATAGATTATATCATGTCACTGCAAATTGGTTGACCAATACACAAAAGAGATACACCCGTGATTTTTTAATCTGTGCTGAAAACAAACAGGACGCAGAAAAAATTACACGTAATCATATACCGAATCAATTCCTTACAACGAACAATCCAACAGACACAACAGATATTCATATCCGTGTACGTGACTTAGGTTTGTCACAGAAAAACAGAACATATTATGTTTCACCAATTCAAGAAACAACCAGAGTCATTGCTGATGAACCATCTATCTTAGAAGAAACAGCAACCTATTTTGCACGCTTATTCGGTTACGAACAGGGTGCATTAGCATCAAAATCAGAATTGACAGATGCACAATCAACTAGACTGACAAGTTTGAATACATTATGCAAAGATACACAGATGTTCTGGAAATTAGCTGGAGAATTTCTGTATTTAAAAAATACAGACCCAACAGATTTCTGTCGTAAAAAAATCGAAGAATTGACAAACACAGTCAATCTTGATGAACTTGCAAATGAATCTAATGCTTCATCTGCACCAAAAGTTGCACCAACTTCCATTGATACATCCGCAATTCTTGACGCAGCAAAAAAGCAGGCTGATTTCATTATTGCACAGGCAAAAGAAACAGCTGAGATTATCATTAACAATGCAAAACAGACTGCAAATATCATTGCAACAAATGCAACGAACATCAGTGCAAATGCAGGTGCGATGATGTCAATACCAAAAACACCACAAGAACCTACACACACATACATAGAAATGCCTGCGAATATCGATGAAGAATTACCATTCGCAGAACCGGATGAATCTATTGTTTCAAAAAAATCAAGTGAAAAACCAGAAACAAAAGAAGAACCTACAGAACCTACATCCGAACCTGTAGAAAAACCTGTTGATGAAAACAATTCTGCAGCTGAACCTGCACCTGAAACAACATCAGATGTCACAAATGACAACACAGATAACGCAACAGAAGTTGCAACGGAATCTACAACAGAACCAACCACAAATAAAGAAACAGTTACATCATCTGACGATGCACAATCTGATACTGATACAGACGATACATCAATCGAAAATGATATTCCAATGATTGAAGACCACATGAGAGAACGAGTATCAACAGATATTCAGTCAATCCAAAACATGTCGGATGAAACTTTAATGGGAAAAACATTAAGTGCCTTACAAAATATGTCAGATAATGAATTTTTGACAACCATCGCTGATACAGAATTTGCATTCGACTCAAATATAACACCAACAGAATATTTTGAATCCGAATTAAACAAAAATACGGATTTCAACGATGAAGCAAAAACATCAACAAAAGCCAGTATTTTAGCAAGTATCAAAGGCAAAACAGACGATTCTATGCTGATAGACTATGCAATAGCACTCACAGTTGCATCAAAAAACGAAGATACACCTGAAGATAATAATGAATTTTATACAGATAATACAGATGACGGTTTTTATACAGATGATGACGAATCCTATGAAGATACACCATCATATGAAGAAGAACCAGAATATACAGAGGATGACGAGGGTAATTCTGATATCTAAATCTTTAATATAATCCGAAAGGAGACTGTGCTTATGTATAAAGGAAAACGAGACCCTGAAATCAGAATCGTAGTGATGCAGAAACATTGTGCCGAATATAAATCCAAACAGAATTTAAAATTCATCGAAATTTTTATTCCGCCGGAAGATATTCATGATTATAACTCACAATGGGGCAGCATCATGGTTAAACCGGAACAGGTATTTTATATTCCAAATACCAATGCCAACCTTGTAAATGTTAATAACGGTGCTGACATCGTTTGTTCTGTCAAAGATAATACGCATAAAGTAATATCCAGTGAAATATTACAGCCAACAGCAATTATTGGTCGTATTTTGAAATATCACAGTAAACGTGCAGCCGATTACAAACATTCACCAAACTTCTTAGATGTTCCATCTAAGGTATATTATGACAATTTTGAAGACTCACGTATGTACATGTATGATTACATCATGAACATGTATGCATAAGAAAATCCCACTTGAATACACACATATTCAAGTGGGTTCTTTTTTGCTATACCCAAAAAAGGTATAACCTTAAAACGCCGTATTTAACGATTTAAGACACTTTATAATTAACGCTAAGAAGTTATCACATATACAATTCTAACGTCAATATGACTCAAGTACGCCTACTGACGACCAATCTATGCCAGTCTTTATTATCAATATCAGATAATAATGTTTCAAATAACATCAATACAAATAATACAATAATCCACGGGAGCCGCAATACCGAATCTGACATTATTCTGTAAAAGTATTGATGTAATTGATTCGGTATATTCGATGTGATAACTGACTGAAATTGGCAATCTCTTGCATATTCACAAAGGACATAAATAAATGTTACAATAAAACCATTGACAATTTTCACATCACAAATGTAAATCACCAAATCTTATTACAAAAATACACAAAATCCGATTTGATAAAATCGGATTTCGAGTGTTTTGATGTGTGGTATAAGACGAAAAATACTATTCAGAAAGGAGAAATATTGTATTATGGAAGACACAAAAAAACATAGAAAACTGAAAAAGATTACAGTTTTTACGCAACGTCTTAGTGCAAAAACACACCTCATCATTTCCATCATATCAGGAAAATCTTATACATGCAATTATCCAGACCCTGACGATTGCCCGCGTTATGATAGAGAAACAAAACTTTGCACCGACCACAACGTACGATGCAGTTATCGAACAAAATATTAGTTTGATATCTAACATAATAAATTCATAAACCAAAAAATTAAAGGAGAATACTTAAATGAAATTTAATGACGTATTTCAGGACACAGTAGAAAAAATTATCAATAACTCAAAGCAGGTTCCAATGCTCTTAGGTGAGCCGGGAATTGGTAAGTCTTCATGGATTGAGGACTTAGGCAGAAAACTCCATACAAAAGTATTTACATTAGCATGTAACCAGTTAGCAGATAAAGCAGATTTAACAGGTGCAAGACTTGTACCAGTAGAGACATCCACAGGTGAGACAACCTATGAGCAGGTATTCTACCCTCATGCCATTATCAGACGTGCCATTGCTTATGCAATCGAAAATCCACATGAGACACCAATCCTGTTCCTTGATGAGTTGAACAGAACAACACCGGATGTAACTTCTGCTCTGTTATCTATTCCTACACTTCGTACCATCGGTAACACAGACCTTCCAGATAACTTACGTGTTATTATTGCAGGAAACGACAAGGGTAACATCACAACACTTGATGAAGCATCTGTTTCTCGTTTCGTTCTCTTCCCTGTTGAGCCGGATGTTGAAACATTCATTCAGGTAAATACACAGTTAAATCCATTCGTAAAGACTGTTCTTATGCAGCATCCTGAGTCTTTGTTCTGCAAGATGGTGCAGACTGTCACATCACAGAGTGATGATGACGACGATGATGACGGAATGACAAGCATCGATGAAATTCTGGATGACGGTGATGATATGAATCAGATTACAACACCAAGAACTATCACAGGTGTAAGTAACTGGTTAAACTGCTATGATAACGCAGCTCTGATGACATTATTACAGGAAACCCATAATCGTGACGGTGAAGAAGTATCACTGTTACAGGAAATCATAGAGGGATTCACAGGTAGAACAAACTTCACGAAATTCCTGATGGCAGAAATCGCCACAAACCTTATGACTGTAAATAATCAGTCTAACGTAACATCTGTACCGAAGCCACAGTGCTATGATAAGATGAAACAGTGTCCTGACATCACAGCATTGAACCAGTTCATTTCTACAATGTCTGACCACGATAAGTCAGGTTGTCTTGTATATGCATTATATGAGAAAACTGATAATAAAGCATACATTAATGCAATCTTAGCATCCGGCATTACAACATTAGAGTCTAACGACATGAAGAGTCTGATGTCTCTGTTCGGTTCAGACCAGCTGGACGACGCAAATGTTGCCACATTCATCAGCAACAATGCACCACTTGCTGTTACATTATCAAGCATCTTAAGCTAACAATCAAGTGAGTTATTACCCATCGCCATTTGGTGGTGGGTATCTTTTAAAAAATTTATGTTATACAAAAATTCAAGAAAGGACAAAAAATCCTATGAAAGTAACAAACCAGAAACCGATAGTATTATCACCAATTTACCATGATACTATCTCAAATACGTTTGACCCAATCAATTTCATGGAAAACATTATTGCAAAACCTATGTTTACACCATTGGTTGCAGGTAATTCAGTTTCTATTAAAGCAAACAATCAGACGTTGTCATCTGCTGATATTACAAATCATATGCTGGCTTGTTGTCAGGACGCTGCGAATCCAACAGAAGAAGCCTTCATGAAAGATTTGTTCCAGCAGACATTAATCTCATACAACAATAACACAAATATCGGTGCAAACGAAATCTTTGTAATTCAGTCAGCTGCCGCAGAAAAGATGCCGGAACCAACAGACAAGATTATCTACACACCATCTGCAGATATTATTCCATCTGCAAGAAAGTTCATTGGTGGTCAGTGTAGCTATGATACGTTCTTTGCATCACTTGCGTTTTATGCAAGACCTGATACACTCGGATTTTATTTCTGCAATGAAATTGCATTTGACGATTTCAAAACATGGCTTGCACAGCAGATGACCATGCTCGGCAATGCACTGCCACCTGATACAACCAAACTAATGACCGACTTTCAGACATTAAAACTGTCTGACCTTACAGAGTCTTTACAGTTACGTGCAAAAGACGATGACAACAATGACCCATATTCCTTTGCAAGAACCATCGTTTCTCAGCTGATGATTTATACAAATACAGTGTCAAACGCTGAATTTGGTATCTTACCATTTTCAGTTACAGAACTCTTATGTCCAAAGACCATTGTCTTTGTCAACGTGGAACGTCATGCAAAAGCAACAGCTCGTGAAATTGCAGAAGAATGGAAATTAATCAAAAATTCCATTTCAACCAAACCGAATGTCATTTCCATGAAAAAGCTAAGTCGTCTGACAGCCGCATCTCGTACTCTGAAGAAAATTGCATCCGCTGCAGTTACAGCTGCAAATAACACAAATTCAGCCACATGTAAAGCTGCAGTCTTCCGTTTCAAAGAAACAAGACCAACAACAGTAGATATTGTAAAACTTATCAAAAAGGTCATGAACAAAATGTCCTTTGTAAACAAGTCTATGAACGTTTACAAACAGTCTAAAGTATCTTATGCAAGACCAAATAGACGTGACCCTGATGATTACAATAAACCGGGCAAAATGGTCAGCACAAAGTACAGACCTGATATCCACTTGTACATCGATACCTCAGGTTCTATTTCAGAACGTGACTATGAAGATGCTGTAAAAGCCTGCATCACAATGGCTCAGAAAATGAACATTAATCTGTACTTTAACAGTTTCAGTCATGTGCTGTCACAGACAACACGTTTACATTTGCAGAACAAATCAAAAGCACAGATTTACCGCGAATTTCAGAAAGTGGATAAAGTTGAGGGCAGCACCGACTATGCTCAGATTTGGAAGTTCATCAACTCCAACAAGAAACGTACACGTGAATTGAGTATTATCATTTCAGACTTTGAATTTACAGCTCCGCGTGAGTATATCAAACATCCAAAGAACCTGTATTACATTCCATGTACGACAATCAATTATGACAACATCAAATACTGGGCTGAACAGTTTGCAAAATCCATGGTTCACAACGACCCACAGATTCGTAAACACATTCTGTTTTAAATCACATACAAACTTACGGGGGCAATTCTGTCTCCGTAAGGTTTGACAGAAATTCCTAAAATAAAAAATTCAAATCCAAGAAAGGACATGTAAACATGGGACTTAATAATTTTACAGGTAAACCCACAGGCGGTGGTAATGCACCAACAGGTGGCAATAACGGTATATTAGGTGGTATGCCATCCATGCCACCAGCACCACCCGCACAAGGCAACGACCCAACGGACATGCTTATCAATTACAACGAACAGTTTGCCCAGTCAGGTATCATACTGTATCGTGATGAAGTGATTCAGCAGACACTTAGCGTACTAATTGGCAAGAATAAGCCAAATGCATTACTTGTTGGTCCAGCAGGTGTTGGTAAAACAAAAATCGTAGAAGATATCGCATATCGTTTACAGAATGACGACCCTTTAATTCCAAATGCATTAAAAGGTTATACCATTTACGAACTTCCGTTACAAAATGTCGTAGCTGGTGCATCTTTGCTCGGTGAGTTCGAGGAAAACGTAAAAGCTATTGTGGATTTTATTTCTAATCCAAAAGAAAAAGCAATTTTGTTCATTGATGAAATTCATCAGTTGACAGAAGAATCATCCACAACAACATATAAGAAAATTGCTCAGTTTTTAAAGCCAGCACTGGCTCGTGGCAATATGAAGTGTATCGGTGCAACAACTACACAGGAAGCAAAATCGCTTTTATCTGACCCAGCTTTCAATCGAAGATTTTCACAGTTGACTGTCGATGAATTGACATCAGAACAGACACTTGAAATCCTTATCAATTCAAAAGCTGGATTTTTCAAGCATTACAACAACAAAGTTACAATTGATGATGATACATTAAAGACAGTTGTAACATTTGCGAATGAATACAAGAAAGCAGGTAATCACCGTCCAGATAATGCGTTGACACTTCTCGACAGAAGTATCAGTGATGCCATTATAGACAGAAAAGTAAAAGAACTACAGGCTCAGGCATCTGGTGACCAGAACTTAATTCAGGCATTCAAAGCTATGCCGATTATTCCACTCACAGAACGTCAGATTAAAAAGACGGCTATCAACTTAGCAACAGGTAACAGCAAACCAACAGACTTCGAGGAAGATGCCATCAACGATGCATTATCCCGTATCAAAGGTCAGGACGAAGCTATCACCAGCCTTGTACGTGCATTAAAAGAGCATAACAGTCCATTTTACAAATACACTGCTGCAAATGATGAGAAAAACAAACCGGAAACCTTCCTGTTTGTCGGACCATCAGGTGTCGGTAAAACTGAAGTTACTAAGATTATCTCAAAATACATTACAGGTACCGACCCAATTGTACTTAATATGACAGAGTACAACAGTCCAGCATCCATCAACAGAATAATCGGCGCACCGCCGGGATATGTTGGCTACTCAAGCAATACCGAATTACCATTCGACATCTTGTCAACAAATCCATATCAGATTATACTTCTTGATGAGTTCGAAAAATGTGACGCCGCTGTGAAAACCTTGTTTATGCAGGCATTCGATGAGGGATTTATCACAACAAGCAAAGGAACAATCGTTGATTTCAGTAGAGCAATCATTATTGCAACTACAAATGCAGGAAATCAGGATTTCAAGAAATCGTTAGGTTTCAATGCTATTGACGGTACAGATGCATCCGTTGCTGATTTGTCGAAATTCTTCGACGTTGCTCTGTTAAACAGATTTAATCATATCCTTACGTTCAATCCAATCAGCAAAGAAACGTATCGAGAGATTATACAGGAAACATACAAACGTGACGTTACTCGAATACTCACAGATTATCCGAGAACAACCATCTTACCTGAAATTCCTGATGACGACCTTGATGAAATCGTCGAGAGTACGTATGAAAAGAATTTCGGTGCAAGACCTGCGGCAAAAGCCGTAAAGAAATACGTGTTAAATCAGGTTCTCTAATTAGAGAACCTGAATAACAATAAATTCATTATCCTAATAGAAAGGAAAAAAAAATTCATGCCAATTATTTTAGACGACGTCCAGCAGAACACTGGCGCAGTACAAACATTCAATCCAAAGTTATTCTTCCACGATAAACTGACAGGTCGTGGTGGCACAACTGCTGGTCTGTTATCAGCAAAGAATAATCCAAACACAATTGACCAGAATGTTGTAACATCAAGTTCCCATTATTCTTCGTCAAAAAGAGATTATCATAATGGAACAACACAGACATCAATCATTCCAATGCTGCCAATTGCACAGGATTGTCTTAATTACATGACCGAAATTACAAGACCTGACATTTCGGAATTATTGTGTATTGGTCAAAGCCGTACCACAGCTACCAACAACAGCAAACTGTACATGGATATGCAGATTGCATGTATCACAATCAATGACAGCAAGATTACAACACAGAACGGTTTTGGACCAACAACCACAAAGAGAGAACTCATTCAATGCTACTACACGCGTGTATTTGTTGTAAAGGATGCAAATGACAAGAAAGCAGTATTAACAGATATGCCAAGCTTCAATGCATACGAAAATTTATATGCTTACGTCATGACATCAAACCCTCTAGTAGAATTGCCAAACATCATTACACAGGCATTATCCAGAAGGTTTGACATCGACACAAAAGCCATCTTAGACTACGTAACAAATATCGACATTTACGATATGGTTGTAAGAGCGTGTGAAGTATGGCAGACAACAATCGACAAGGTTATGGATGAACTCTTAAGCAATATGTCTTCACAGAAGCAGGCATTTGCAAATTCATCAAGAGAAATCATGTTGAAATATCAGTTGAAATATCTGATGACATATAACATTCCACTTGATTTGTACAGAAACATCTACAAATCCGTTGCAAAATACTTCACACCACAGGAAGCAAATGACCTCTGTAAACAGAATCTGAATCTGCTGCTCTCTGACACCATGAATAACTTACAGAACAACAAGAGTTTAATTCAGTCATTCACACCACCACAGCCAACTGTACAGTTGCCACAGAGTGTAGTGAAATTATCTGCAGAACAGACAAACGCAGTTATGTCAACAGAGCCATTAATTCTTGTACAGGCTGGTGCTGGTACAGGTAAGTCAACACTGATTCTTGGACGAATCGATTATCTTATGACATGTGGTGTTAATCCAAATGACATCATGGTACTGTCATTCACCAACGCAGCTGCTGACAACATCAAAGAGAAAAATCCAAATGTACACAGCATGACAATTGCAAGCATGATTCATGAAATTTACTCCGCAAATTTCTCAGGTCATGAATTGTCATCCCTTGACACAATTATCAACTCACTGGATATTTACTATCCAACAACAGTTGGTACACAGTCACCTCAGCAGAAAGTCGCTGAGACATTCAAGAGAAGATGTTCACGCATCATCAGAAACGATGCCAATGCATTCACCGATATGAACAACTTTATCGAAGAGAATTACGACGACGTTATTGCAATCCTTGATACCATTCATCAGACTTCCCTTGAATTAGAAATCATTATTTGTTATCAGAAAATCGATACATTAATCGAACCACCTTCTGTTACAAGTAAATTCCTCATCATGGATGAAGTACAGGATAACTCCATCTTCGAGTTTGTATACACGTTAAAGTATATCGACAAACATAAAGAGTCTCTGTTCATCGTTGGTGATTGTTCACAGACGCTGTACGAGTTCCGTGCATCAAACCCAAGAGCATTAAACATCCTTGAGGGTTCCGGCACATTTACAACGTATCAGTTACATGTAAACTATCGTTCCAATCAGGAAATCTTAGATTTCGCAAATATCATTTTGCGTAATATCGAAGCCAACCAGTATGCAAATATTCAGTTGCAGGCTAATTCACTTGCACAGGTGACAGAACAGTCTTTCTTGGACAAAGTTCATTTCAACTATCATCAGTTGAATAAGATTACACAGTGGAAAGACGCTTTACCAAGCATCTTTGCAAATGAAATCAAACCATATATTGATGATTGTATCGCTCGTGGAGAACAGGTTGCTGTCCTTGCATTTACACGTAGGGATGTATACCAGATTCAGAATATCTTGACAAATCAGTACCCAAATCTTACAACAACAAGTTTGGTACCGGACAAGATGTTCAATTCAACCATTATGTCGAACTTCATCAAGAACTACTGGGGCGATATCAAGTTCGTACCAAAAGCAAGCATCATGAACACCATTTGCAGTGAAATCATGTATAGACTTGATAAATTGGTATATGACCCTGTTGCAGCACAGCCAAAAGTTGCTAAGATTCTTTCCAACTGGAAAAATGAACAGGGTGCCATTATCTCAACATGGCTTGCACAGGTAAACAACGGTCAGTTGACATCTGATGCATTCATGGAACTGTTAAAGGAAAATATGCTTCAGCATGAAATCAAGAGCAATGCTATGAAGCAGGCATTACTCTCCAATAAGAATCAGCAGGCTAAGAAAGAAGCTGCTATCAAAGGCTCAAACTTCTTACTTTCTACTATCCATTCTGCAAAAGGTCTGGAATTTGACAACGTTGTTGTCTTATACAGAAATGAGAACGCTTTGGCTGAAGACAAGAAACGTATGTACTATGTCGCATTTACACGTGCTATGAAGTCCGAATACATTCTTGCATATGATACAGTTGCTTCACCTCAGGTACAGGCAGATTACATCACTGTTCTGGAGGGACTGCATAAGACAGCACCAGCTGCAAACAGTCCATTAAATACACGACCTAAAAATCGTCGTATTAAAATTTAATCAAGCTATCATTCCAACGGGGCAATACACAAAAGTTGCTCCGTTTGGATAATGCTTACTCAAAAATTCAAAAATAAAGGAGACATCACATTTGAACGAAAAAAGTATTAAACGTGGTGACATTTTCTATATTATTGGTGACCCTGAAAATCCACCGATTGGTGCAGAAATCTGGTCTGACCGAGCAGGACTCATCGTTTCTAACGATGCTATTTGCAAATCAAGTGACGCACTCGAAATTGTGTACGTATCAACATCACAACATAAAAGGCTCTCACCATCACACATTAGAGTGACATCAGGTAATAAAAAAGCAATCGCACTTTGCGAACAAGTACACACAGTAGATAAATCAAGACTTACCGATTATTTCGGACATGCAACTGACGAAGAAATGCAAGATGTGGATGCAGGCATTTTATTCGGTCTGGGTATCAACCGTGGATGCAATCCACAGGGTATTTTCCGTAAATGGGAAAATTACATCCGAAAATATAAACTACCAACCACATTCAAAACAACACTATGATGTGAACTACCCATCACCTAAAGGTAATGGGCTTCAGAGAGTATAACGACTCTTTTTAAGAAGTTTGATATTTAAGTTTCCACCTATTGCTAGGCAATCCTTATTCTTACAGGCGTGTCCACAGCACCTCTACTGTATAATCTCACAAGAGACACAACATTACTTTTACGTAAAATATTTAACGCACCATTTACATCAGCATTAAGACATTTACCATTTAAACATTGATACAATCCTCTATGTATTCGTTTTCCGCTAAATGTATAACTTTGTGGGTTGTCATTATTGTAAACAGGGATATTATCTTTATCCCAAAATGATGCTTTTGAAGTATAGCTTTCTTCCTGCTTTACAAAGACAATACCATTCATTTTGCAAAGATATTCTAACTTAAAACGAAGCTGACCATAAGGTATATTCACAAAAGTCTGATTATTGACTTTACCCATATTGCTATTCTTCTGGAAAGTTTCATTATAGCCAACCACAAGTGTTCCAATATCATTATTAATGCAATAATCTGTGATTATGCGAGCCGTCTTGTTCATGTAATCATTTACTTTATTGTTACGGTCACGAGCAATGGCTTTCTGCCTATTTGTAGGTTTCCTACCAATATGCTGCTTGTCTTTAATAGACTGTAAACGTGCATTTTGCTTATTGTACCATTGATTTATGGATTTTAGTCGCTTACCATCAATAATAAATGTCTTACCATTACTTGATACAGCCGTTACAAGATTATTAATACCAAGGTCAATTGCCAGTGCATTGTTAATATTTAAGTTTCTTTGAATACATTCAGCTTCATAGATATATTGAATTTCAAAGAACCTAGCATTTGCTTTCGGTATGATACGTATCTCTTTAACTTTTTTATCAAGTAATATAGGTGGAATAGTAATCTCTACACATTTATGTGTTTTCTTGTAAGCATGTGAATATGGCAAAATCAATTTATTACCATTAAGTCTCACAAGACCTATAACCAGCGTAGTATATCCATCTTTTGGAAGATAGTTTGGCAAACGGCAATCTTTAAAAGAATACTTGCCTTTTCTGGCAAGTTTAAGTAATCCAAAGAATGATTTGAAACTACCATCAACCTCTTTCAGTATCTGTTGTGCCATATTTGAATTGAGCATCTTATAATTGTCAGATGTTTTCAACAAAGCATAGTTCTTCTCATAATTAAGATATTCACCCTCGTTAAAGTAATACTGTCTTACATTATAGATTGCCTGATTAGTAAGATTCTTTGCTATATAACAAAGATGCTTAATATTTTTATAATCTTCTTTTGAAAGATGTTTTACTTGTTGCTTTACTGTAAGATACATAGCGCTTCTCCTTTCTAAAGATTTAGAGAGATGTTCTCTATGTATCTATTATATCACACATTTTACTAAAATGATAGTATTTTAGTAAAAAAAAATATATAATATATAATTTATGGTCACTTATATCCCATCACCTAAAGAACGAAGAATTTCCTGAAAGTGAATATTACATCTTTGAAGATGAAAAAGATATCAATAAAAAGCTTATTCATGTCAATGACGTGTTAAAAAGAGAAAACAAAATCCTTGAAAAAGCAGGATTTGTTAATGTTAATAACTACGTCAATTACAAATATAAGACAGCATTTATATATCCTAATGAACTAGGTCAAAAAGTTATAGATGCGATGAACAAAAAAGTTTCAGCAATCGCATAATACTGTACAAAAAAGCACTTATCCTATTGATAAGTGCTTCTTTTTATACAACCGGCATATACTTTTCAGGATGAGCTTCCATCATCTCTACAATACGACGTAATTCCATATCAAGATATCGATAAATCTCACTGGATGTCATATCATAATCCTCAGATAAACGCTTGCGTTCACCTTTTGCAAGCATTACTGTATATTTATCATCCAAACGATTTTTCACACCATTTGCAACATGACGTAACTTCTCATCATCTTTACGTTTCACATAAAACTGAACTCTCACTTCCATATCAGTCATGAGCAACGGTACAGGAAAAATCTCCCATGCCTTATCTGCTACATAATTCATATTTCTTTTTGACATTTCCTATGTATTTCCTTTCTTCTATTTTGCACGGTGATGATGACGCTTTGGTAAATATACCGGACGATTAGCTTCCCTTGCTGCCTTTTTCAAACGAGCATCCAACTCATCAACTCCAGCCTGACGTTCTTTATTACGTTTTGCACGTAAACGACCTTCCTGCATCTTTGCAATCTGCTCAGGTGTCAATGTTCTCTTCGTCTTTTTCTTTGCCATAACACATCACTTCCTTACTTTTAGTCTACAATCATAATACCACAAATCTGCTCATATATCAACAGATTTCATAGTAAAAAGACAAGAAAAAACACCTATTGATAATATCAATAGGTGTCTATCTTTTTTATACTTATACGAATTCAGCTTCGCTTGACTTCTCAGATGTCTTAACATTACTTGCCATTGCTTCAGCTCTAGCAATACGGTCATCCTGCTTTGTCTTAGAAACTGAATCTTTTACATCAGCCCTTATTGCTTTTGTAACAGCTTTATCAGATGCTGTTGCAGTTCTGGATTCCACCACATTTGTTCCAAGATTTGTCGGAACTTTACGTACAGCACCAACAATGCCATTTGCAAGCGTACCGCCAACATGACCAACTGCTTTTCCAACCGTATGACCAAGCACACTACCTTTAAGTACACCAACACCAGCGCCTACAACAGTACCAACGCCCGGAGCAACGGCACTACCAACAGCAGCACCTGCTGCACCTGCAGCTAATGCACCACCTGCACCGCCAAGAACACCAAAAAGCTTTCTGTCATTTGCTACAGAACCTTTAACATCTTCCGTAATATTCTCACGAGAAATCATGCCTTTTGCTTTATGTACACCAGATGCAGCTTTTTCATCCGCATACTCATTCAATGTATGTAAAGAATCTTTTGCATCTTTCTCATGCTTTGATTCCATATCATCCATAAGTTCCTTATTTTTCGGTGTATTAAAACCAAGAACGGTAGACTTTGTCTTTTCCGGTGGTATATACTCCTGCATATTCAGTTTAATCAAACCGGTCTTATCATCCACTTCGATATCCGGCACAACGTATGGATGGTCTTTCGTAGCCAACTGCTTTCCATAAAGATTTGCAGATGCTACATTCGCCATAAACTCTCTACGGTCATCTAAAGAACCTGTCTCCATTACCTTTGAATTAATACCATCCTGAACAGCCTGCATATTTGTTGCATAAGTAGACTCCATTAATTTTCTTTTTAACTTAGTTACGTCTTCAGACGTTGGAACATCTTTTTCTTTATCAACAAGTGGACCAGAGACATATTTCCGAATATCTTTTGTACCATCAATCATACTACCAAGACCATTGTCTTTATTACCTTCAAGTATGTCACTTGTACCATATGCATATTTCTGAAATTCTTTTTCATCAGATTTAATCATAATCATTCTCCTTTCATTTCTTTGTTATTCTAATAAAATACTATCACACATTTTTCAAAATGGAAGTAAATTTATAAGATTTTTTTAAATGTATTAAAACACATACATAGCCAATAGACCAATGACAAACAAATGTAATGGATAAAACAAATAAAAACTATATTTCTGTAAAGCCGAGGTTTTTACATAACGTTTATTATCATACAAGCATAATAACAAAACAGCAGGAAACGTCCAAATCGTTACACTGCATAATCCATCAATAAATGCAACAATAATACCCAATAATGCATAAGAACACTTAAACTTTGTTCGATATCCGACTAAAAAGATTGAAAACATTGAAAAAATACCAATCGATATATAATCCACACGACATACATATGCAACAATACAAAAAACCAAACAAACAGCAAAAGATGCTAAACCACAAACAGTTTCACTGGTATCAGAATCGTCAATACTTATATCCAAAAATTTTCTTGAAATCAAACATACCAATAACCCCAAGAACCACGTAAACATTACGTTTTGATTATGTAAATCAAAATATTTACCGGAACATACCATATCAAACGGTACTTCTGACAAAAATGCAAAAATCAAACAATCACGTAAATGAACGAGTGGTCGTTTCGTATAATAAATGCCCTCAATAAACAATACACAAAAAATCGGAAACGCAGAACGACCCAAAACATAACGTAAAACATACCACACAATCGTTCCCTGCTCAAAAAAAGCCAAACCAATATGGTCACAAAGCATTAACAACATCGCAATATATTTCAACTGATTACGATTTAATACCTTTAATCTATTCATCACTTACACCTCATATTTATTCAATAACAATATCATCATCAGCATCATTATTATTATTATCATTTTCATCTGACTGATTCTGATTTGTATTATCCATCGTATTCGATGAATCATTCTGTGTTGGGTCCATAACAATATCATCCGAATCATCAGATGTACCATCTGACGCATCAAACGCCGAAATAACGCAACCATACGTTGTACCCCTATAAACAATAGCCAATCGATTTTCACCAACGTATAAAGGCTGATACCATACATCTGTCAAAGATACATCTGCTGCAGATATAGTCTTTGTACTGCCATCACTAAATGAAAACATAAACTCAGATGCTTTCGGAATATCACCAGCTTTATATGATGTTGTATCATTTAACACAACTGATTTTACACCGATTAAATCAGGATTTAATACCACAGTACCATAATCAGTTTCAATAACAGCACCTGACTTACCGAAATAAGAATTTGCAATCTTAAAATCATCTATCTGCTTTGTACGTCCATCTACCCATTTACATGTAACTGTAATTTTCGATGCATCAATAGAATCACCAACATAAATCTTGTCTGTATCTGCATATTCAGCTGATACATCATCTACTAAAATTGGTTTTAACGTAACATCTGTAGTTTGATATTCAGACACACCATGCAAAACAACCTTATTAGAATTTACATGAACATTTGATGTATCACATGTAACCTCATCATCTGACAATTTACGCATACATCCATCTTCAAAAACAAGATACCATTTCAAATGGCTGGCATCAAATGGCTCATACTGATACAATTTTGCATTATATTTTGCTGATAAACCTGTACTCATAATTGGCTTGATAGAAACATATACACGATTAAATTGCTCTACATTAATACACATTTGTACCTCATGTGTGATTTTACCTTCAGGCAATGTAAAATCATAATCTTTATCCATTTCATAGCCATCTTTAAACCGAATAAATGTACGTACATTTGATTTATCTAATGTATCACCTTCATAAACTTTCTTTGTATATTCCGCAGAAATACAATCCTGTGCAATCGGAACCACACGTATCACATCATGATACAAACCAAACAAAGATGCTCTTACATCAAGCTGGTCATTCAAACCAAAAGCAACATCCACACGTGATAATGATGTTTGATATTCTTTCCCGAAAATAGGCTTTACATATACAGCATAATGCTTTGCACTATTATCACCAATTGCATACACACGCTCTATCGGTTCAATCCGTATTGTATTTGGTAACTTCGGAAAGAAATATAAACCACAACCAAACAAAATTAACATAAAAAACAGACCGATTACTTTATAAACACAATGTCGTTTACAAACTCTATAATTCGGCAAAATAATAAGGTCATCATCCGTTACATATTTGCCAAAAGCTTTTACATCAGCTTCTCGTCGCAATCGAATTTTCACACGATACAACCTCACTTTCTATCAAATTTCTTAGATAACATCTAACCAGATTATAACAAATTTACGTTCATATATCAACACATTTTTCAACGTAAAACATCCCGTTCAATACAAGAACGGGATGTATATTTTAACCAATCAACTTTGCCAACTGCACCATAATCTGAGTAACACCAAAATCAAATCCGCTAATCACACCTGCAGAAATCACAGATATGACAACCGTTCGAACGGTTGCAACAGCAAGCTCTTTCGGTTTCGGTTTGGAAATGGATTTCCACTCCATACGTAGCATTTTGAAAAAAGACTGCTTTGATTTCTTATTCTTTTTCTTCGATTTCTCGTCTGCTTTATTTGCTGATTTTGCTTCTGTTGCCTGCTCAACTTCAAGTTCCTTCGTCGCCATCTTTGCTACAACTTCCTCAGACTGCTGTAAAACTTCATCTGCCGCAGTCACATTAGAATCGATATGTTTCTGTACACGCTTCATCATAACTGTGACACCCTCTTTCTTCTATTTTTACGTCCAAATTTACCTGTACGATACACATGTCCATACTTTTCAGTCTGATATTTACGATAAGTTTCTTCTACAACAGCTACCACAATGATGATAGATGTTCCAGCGAAACTCAAGTTCGTTACACCAACTGTCACAGAAAGAACAATCGGAATAAACGCAACGATACATAATCCAATACCACCTAAAAACGTCATACACTTCATGTTTTTATGTAAATATACTTCTGTATCATGACCCGGACGTACACCGATAATAGAACTTCCTGAACGTTTCAAATTATCAGCAATCTCACGTTCGTTCAAATTCAGACTCTGATAATAATAACTAAATCCAATAATCATTAAGAAATAGATACCAACACCAGCACTAGCCCACCATTCATCAGGCTTTAACCAACAACTTGTATTGAAAATATCAAACCATTTTGCATTTACCTTTCCAAACAACTGAATATAAGACGGAACTGTCAAAATTGTTGATGCAAAAATAACCGGAACAACACTTCCGCCAATCAGTTTCAACGGAATCACACTTACTGATTTTGCACAACCCATGCTGACTTTTGCTGAATTATTCACACGAATCTTTTTCTCACACGTATTAAGCCATACTGTAAACGCAAACAGCACAATAATAATAAGAACAGCAATCGTACAAGCAATAATCTGATACTGAAGTTTATGCTTATGTGTAAGTACAGAATATAACACCTGACCATCTGACAAATAACTACAAAGAATACCTGTCACCAATAACAACGATACACCGTTACCAAATAAATGGTCTGTGATATACTGTCCGATAAAAGATAAAGCAAACACACTCACTGTCATAATAACAGTAGGAATTAATACAGAATACCACGTATACGGCTTCAAAATACCGGATTCACCGTAACCATACATCATCGCACCGGACTGTAACAAACCAAGAATTACAGCCAACACAATGTTAATCCTTTTGAATTTCTCCTGCCCGGTAGAACCGTCACGCTGCATTTCAGCAAGACTCGGTATCAATACACCCATCAACTGTAACACAATGGATGCCGTAATGTACGGTGTGATACCCAAAGCAACAATGGACATATTTGCAAGGTTGCCACCAGTCAATGTATTTAATAATCCCAACGAACCATTCATGCCGATAAGTGCTTTGACATAATCACTATCGACAAACGGCAGCGGGATGTGGGAACATAAACGATACAATAACAGTAACGCTACTGTAAATATAAGTCGTTTTTTAAACGACATCTGCTTACTTTTACTCATGTCTTAAATCCTCTTACTTTTTCTTATTTTTCTTACTTTCACTTTCTTTATTTTCATCTGATTTTGAATTTGCTGATACACGACTTGTCTGTATCTTATTCAAAGCTGCATGTGTATCACCGTCTACAATCAAATGTCCATCAAATGCAACATGATAAGTTGCTGAACCATTTACAGTCTTTACAGATATGGTGAAATAACCATTTTTCTTCGCACTTTTCGTATCAACATTAAACTCATCATACTTACCGTCAAATGCATTTTTATCTGATTTCAACGTCTCTACATCAGAAATCTGCTGTAAAACATTTGATAAATATGCACCAATCTGAGCCTGTGAATTCAAATTTGCCAATGATTTAATCTGTAAAATAGAATCGGTAAACAAAGTGTTTACATCCTGATTGATACCTGCATACATTGTCATATCCTTATCTGACCAAGGGTCATGTAATAGCATATCAGAAACATCAATCAAATCAACATCATATGTTGATGTTTTTCCATTAGCCCTAAACGTTAAAGTACCACGCTTATATGCACCCATAATATCAATGGCATCCTCATCTACAGAAAAATTTTTCAATGACTTTTCAAACGATTTTGACTGCTTATCCGTAAACATTGAAGTATCATACATATATTTACCTTTGCCATCTGCATATGACTGCACAGCATAATAATGATTTGACTTATCCCTTGATACAGTTACAGTCATAAGAGACCCATCTGTATGCTGTTCTTTATAAACATAAGAACCAAACAAATCTACAGCATTTTTTGCTTTTGGTACAGTACTAATATGTCCGACAATAAGAAACATAATTGCCAAAACAACTATCATAACAACAGCTATGATAATACTTCGTTTTTGAGATATCTTTTTCACGTTACTCCACCTTATTCCTTTCTGATAATCTACGACGAGCATGTATGTCAACATCAGACACACCAGCACTCTTTACAGATAATGCTGTATCAATTGGCATATCGAAAACATCATCACTTAACTCAATGCCTGCCTGCTGTAAACTCTTTTCAAAAACTTTTGCTTTCATCTTATTTGGCAACGTCAACGTTAATACACCAACTTTTAAGTTCATATTACACTCAACATCACCAACAAATTTATAAGATAAATCTTCTCTATACACATTCTTGATACGAGAAAATACAATATAAACATGCGTACGCTTGTCAACATTTACAACAAAACCGTTATCAGCAACACCAACATCAACGCTCTTCACATGTTTTGCATATTCGCAATCAACATCACAAGTTAAGTTGTAAACAATATCCTTAATCAGTGCTGCACCAGACATAACAGCTTTACCCGCCGGATATTCTTTACGATATGTTGTCTCCACATCATCCTTTGCAAAAATCAAACCATTACCAAGAAATACTGTACAACCAAGACCCATCAAACCAATTCCAATGGCTAACAATCCAGCACCATGTACACCATGATATAAAAAGTAACCACCAAATCCGAAAAATGCAATCAACATCAGACAAATGACACCATACAATATTTTTAAAAACTTTGAATCATTCATTTTACTTACCAAACCTTTCTAAATTATTGTTACTGTGCTGCTTCCGCATTCTCAGCAGGTTGCTCTGCCGATGGTGTTTCTGCGTTCTCTGTCGTTTCCGCAGACTCCGTAGTATCTGCTTTGGCATCTGAATCAGACTCCGATTCTTTCGTATTCTCAGATTTTGATGTATCTTCTGTTGTTTCCGTCGTGTCACCTGATACATCAACAGTCTTTGACTGTTTCTTACCATTATCATCCCAACGATATTCTTCAAGTACAGACTGCTGTACACGTGTCTCATCACGATATTGCATAACACCAATGACAGTAAATACAACACCTGCGATAATAAGTAACACTGCTAAAACATTAAATAACTGTTTTTTCTGCATGATTTCCTTACGATTGTAACCACAACCGTATCTCCTTTCTTATGATTTTCTTCATGTATTTATCGCAATTTCCTATCAAAATTACAATAAATATATTACCATAGACATATGCAAAAATCAACTCATATATCAGTATATTTTTAATATCCAAATAACTGATTCATATAAATCGAAATCAAATTTTCACCTGCACGACTGTCTGAAGGACTTGTACTAATAGACATCTGATAACGATTATCACCATGATATCTTACTTTAAAATGACCACTGCCAGCCTTTATCACTTCAAAATCCAATCGTTCCAAAGCATGTATACCATCTGAATCTAACGTACCATCCTGAGCCACTTTATCAAATACAGACTGAATTTTCGATGGAAAATCAGACATGGTATTATGCTCTAAAATAGATGACAGAACATGATATTTACGACTCTGCATTAAGTTTCCGTCACCTGTCATAGCATTGTACTCTTTTTCCAATACACGAAGAATTACATCTTCGATTTCATGTTCATACAATGCATTTTCAGATACTGACATATCAACATCATTTAAACCATTCGAATTTGCCTTACTTTTATTCAAATTAGATAATAAAGCATCTGATTTATGCTTTAACGTAAATACCTGCTGCTGGGCATCTTCTAACATTGCTGTCAAATTTGCAATCTTATCATCTTTTTCTTTTATTTCATCTTCATACAAAGACTCTAAATCAGCATCTGATTTCTCAGCATCCTTTTTTGCATCTGCCATATCAGCTACTTTACGCTGTTCTTCCAACAAACAATTCTTCAAGAATTGGCATCTAATATGCTCAAATTGAAATTCAGAAGGAACAACTGTATTACATACCAACTCATGAACCCAATCAGAAATGGTTTCAATAGAATCTGAATCATCATCAAAAAATTTGATATCATGATTTGGTAACACCATACTCAAATGACTTGACACATTACGAAGTTTGACAGGAAGTTTATCCGTCATAATTTTCAACATATAGTCACTACGAACTGTCACAACATGTGCCGTTCCGAACAATTCTTTTGCCAAAGCATTTACATCAAATGCTTTTTCATCATCATCTGAAAAAACAGGCACATATACTACAGGTAGCATATGTTTTGATTTTGCTGTAAACAAATTTGTAAACAGTTCGGTATCATTACGATGTAAAACAATCGGTTGATTATCAACTGTCAAACCTTCATCATCACCACCAAACTCACAAGCAAAAAATTCCTGTAGAAAACGTGGCATTTGAAATTCAAACTCAACATCACTCTGAAGCGTCATCATGGCTTGATTAACCTGTAAAAATATCGCAAATTTTTCATTATATTGACCATAAACATATTGAACAACCGTCAACATGTCATTTTCATGCCTTTGATAACGAGCTGCAACCTGTCCATCCATTTGATATACAGATAGACTTTCATTCTCAACGGACAAATCTAAACTATCCTCTGTAAAATCAGTTGTAGCTAGACATAGCTTGTCCACATTAGAACGTGAGATAACATCTATCTTTAACAACTCAAAAAAATCTTCTTTTGTAAAATCAGATGCTACCGGAATCATAGTACGAAATAATATCATATATGTAACCTACCTTTCTTATTGATTTATCTACATTATAACACAATATACACATGATAGCAATCAATAACAGAAAAAATACACTGATATATGGAAATATTTACCATATATCAGTGTAATATCACATCAATATATAATCACAGGAACACCTGACTTTGCACTAGAATGCAAAGTATCATACAACAACTTTACTTTATCGTATGGCGTATTAATACAACCGTGTGAGCCATGATTAATATATTCCTCACCGCCATATTTTGAACGCCATGATGAATCATGAATTCCAATACCAGTTGGTGTCAATCGAATAAAATAATGTGAAAACGCAGTACCATAAGAACCTCGCATCGTGTATTCTGTATTCCAATCCATTGTCATAAACATACCTGTCGGTGTTCTTCGATTTGGAACAGAATACGTTCCTGTTGTGACATCCGTATCAAATAATAAATTACCATCCACATAACACCACATATGCTGGTCTTTGATACTAAGTTCTACATACGTATTACCAAAATCATTTGCTACATCATGAGATTTACCTTTAGATACCCATACTGCAGACACATTTGTTGACTGATTTGCCAAAGCATCACAAATTGCTGCTGTCGTATCAAGTGAGTTCAACTCCCAACCAAAAAATGTATCACCATCAGAAGGTGACAACTGAATATCAGAACCTAATGAAGTATGAAACGTACGTGTCGTTCCAACAGTATCATATAATCGTGATAAGTGTTCCACATACTGATAAACACTTGAATAACGAATATAAGTTTTTCCCTTCAATTCATAGACGCAGTTTTTCAACACTTCCTCAGGAATTTGCTCACTTACATTCCCACCAACATTGATATTCACCGACAATTTTTCAATCGCAAATTTTGACAATGATGTTTCCACATCTAAATCACGCATCGGAATTAAATCTTCTTTGTAAACACCTGCTGACTCTAAATCTAACACATGTTTTCCCTGCAATATTGAATTACAAATTGCAAATACTAATTTCCCTTTATCAATCTCATTTCCAGATGAATCAGAAACAACTTCATAAGAACCGTCCTCTAACAGCTTTACATAGCCCTGTACAGGCTTTTTTACATAATCATCAGACAAACATTCAAGCTTGTCCACATTTGCCAATACAACGTCTTCTGACAGCTCTAAAGACATATCTAAATGATAATCTGTACGATGAAACAAATGTGTAAACCATAAAAAACTATTCTGACTAAAATCAGCAACCAAAGGTTGATGTTTTAATAAAACCCCCAAATTCTCATATGAAATTTTTTCTGATGTTCCATCACGACGTTTAAGCGTCAACATCTGACATTGAACGGATTTATTGATATCCAATACAATCTCATCAGCAGACATCATGAAAACAGATTTGCCATTTACATATGTTCGAAAACCACAATGACCAAAAAAAATAATAACACCTAATAAATATGTAACAAGCAACACACAACCACAAACCGATAACCATAAGAATTTACGACTCATTCTTTCTAACTCCTCATTCTATCGTATTTATCATATTACGAATTTTTTTAATTGATTCTACATTCATATAGCCTGTCTGCAAATCACCGAATTCACCACATGGTTCAATCGATAATGCAGCTTGAATCAAACGCTGTGTCATTTCTCTGCCACAAGGCTTAATACAGCCTGTCTCATCAAAAACAACATCATATGCCTGCAAAAATTCCTGATACTTCATACTTATTACCATCCTTTCTGAAAATAATTTTATACTAAAAAGAGCTGAGTAAAACATCAAGTGTCATACTCCGCTCTTTAGAATACAAATTCCTTATACACTAATCCTCAGATTCATCGTTTCTTACACGTTTTTTAAGAATATTTGACGGTGCAAATTTCAAAACGTTATAATCATCAACAACATCAGACCCACCAGAAAACTGTACCGGATGTCCTTTATGTTTCTGAATGAAAAAATTACCAAAACCAGTAAGTAAGAGCTGCCGCTCTTCACGCATAATCACAATAAACTCTTCTACCATGCCATTATAAACTTCTATTACTACACGTCTCGGTACACCAATTCTTTTTGCTACTCTAGCCAAATACTCTGACCTGTTTACTTTTTCAACTTGTTTTAATTCCTTTGCCATAATGAAATACCACTACTACGAAATAAATTTTCGCAAATAGATTATCCTTTCTAAATTTTACACTCAATACATTACTCTCATTATGAACAAATGACTTACACATAGAATACCATGATTCACTTAAAAATTCAAGCATATATGGAAAGAAATTTGACATACCAATTATTTACAAACTCATATCACAACCATCTGATGCAACAGGCATATTAAGCGTTGGCAATGGTCTTGCTGCACGATTTAATGCCTTATTATTCTGTACAGCCGTTGCAACACCACGCATACCAGCCTGCTGAAGACGCTGTACAGTCATATGGTCCTGACCACCAAGCAATCGAGCCAAACAATAACTCATACTCTCACCAAATGATGCACAAAGTTCATCTTTCTTATCCTTTGTTTTCTTACCCAAAGCAACAGTACCTGACATAACACCTAACACACCAATACCAGCTGCTGCAGCTGTAATTTTCACAGCCTTTTTTGCAACATTACCAACCTTATTGCCAACTGATGATGTTCTTGCGCTAAAATTAAATGGCTTATATCCAACACTGCTTGCATTACTCTCAATAGGTCCACCCAAAGCTCTACTCATAAAAATACCTCACTTTCCCATTACAATGACGGTTCATTATCGCCAACAACATAATTTTTCAATGCTTCTACATATTCATCCGGTTTTACACTTTCATTATATAAAATCACATTATCATCCGTAATCATACGAGCCAATTGGTCGTCAGTCAAAGTTTCAGTCAATGCAGCAGCTTCAATTGCACGACGTACTGCTTTGCCATGTAACTCTCGTTTCTGCATTTCTTCACGCTTCTTTACATCAGCTGCAGATTCACCCTTACGTTGCTCTTTCACCTCTGGATTTTCAGACGCATCATCATATGCCTTTGTAACCAAATTCTCATTATGTTCTTCCAATGCATCATGAAATGTATCATCATCTTTCTCAGGATTATTTGCCTGTAAATCATCAACATATTCACCATATTCTGCAGAACCCTGTTCCAGACTAATCTGTTCTTTACTGCCATCTTGCCATGTTTCAGAAGAATGATGAAAAATCCGAGAAAATCGTTTCGTACTTTCTTGTGTACGTTTTTCATCCATCTGGTCTTTATATGGATTCTCTTGTAATTCATTTATTTCTTCTAAATCTTCAACTTCCATTTTATGACCACAAAATGGACAAGACCATTCTTTATCTGTTGACTTATGAATAAATGTCTTCATACAAATATCACATGTACACTCAACATCATGTGAATCTTTATCAGCTGACGTGTCCGAAACAATATCGCTTTCGCGTCTGTTTCGGACATTCGCAGCTATTTGTGAAAGTTTTTGACGACGAACAACGGATGCATTATCGGACGACATAGACCCGCCTATAGAAGACACCTCTGTTAAATCCTCGTCAATCATATCTACATCATCATCCAAAGATATATTCTTAGAAACAGAACCTATACGTTTACGAAACATCGTCATTCACCTCACTTTCTACTAATTATTATACACAAAAAATCATAGAATAAAACCCCATTTCAAAAACTATTTTTATCCAAAAAATAGTCATATATAAGTACAAAATACACATCAATACACACATCGGGTGTATTGAAAAAAACTTAATGCATCAAAAATATAGAAAGGATATGAAATTATGCATGTCACAAATTACACAAACGAAGATACCATCAAAAAATTGACAGACATTAACGTAATTTTAGAATCATGGGAAATGTTCTACAAAAATTTCAGTTGTAAACCGGATGAAAAAGAATTTCCAAAATACAACCGTGGTGATATCATCGATGAAGACAAATCAGTCAAATGGAATCGTGAAGAAATCGAAAGACGCATAAACGTACGTGCAGAAGAAGTAAAACGGCTCCACACATTACGCAATAAAATAGACAATCTCTATGAAAAAACAGCCATTAAAGTGCTGGCAAAGCAATACAAAATCTCAATCAAAGAAGCAGGTATTCTTTGGGGAAAAGCATACGAAGACGACCATTCATTTGGTGTTAAATCAGTATACGATACATTTGTCGAATTAGCAAATATGTACGAAGAATTGCGTAAAGCAGCAAACGAAAAATCAACATAAAAAACGGCAGTCCCGATACTTTGAGACTGCCATATTTTTAAAAATCCATACCATCATATTCCGGCGGCAATGTGACATTATCACGCTGTGCCTGAAACATATCCGATAATGCATTCAATCGTGAAATTGACAAATCATCACGTTTCTTAGAAACAGTTTCTGCCTGCTTTGGTATCACAGTCAAATCTGTAACAGGGCACAATTCCACAAATGTATGTTGTGTCAAAAGCCGATGCCAAAATTTAGCAACAGAATCTCTCTTAACAAATAAATCTGTTACATTTTTACGAATCGCTTCACGATTATCTGCATCCACATCTAAGAATAAATCATTCGCACAACCCTGATAATATGCTGGTGAAAAATCAATATGTCGATTTACCCAACGACCAACTGCAGACAACAATGGACGACAATTACATGTAATATAATTCGTATCACATGATTTCGGACCAACAGATAAGAAATCATTTACATTCTGACTACAGCCATCTAATACAAATGGATTTGCACCATGAAAATCATCAGTTACAGATGTATCTTCTACAACACCAATACGAAACTTATCGTCTGCATTATAATGCTCAAAATCATACTGCATATCACATGCAGCCGAAGAAAACGCAACACGTTCTACATCAACCGGAGAAGCAGCTGTTTCAAATAAAGAATCCCATACCATAGACATACGTTTATTCAAATCATGATAATTTTCCGGCTGTCTTGGTGTAAAGAAACAATTAAAACTATCACCATTCTTATAATTACAAGAACCTGTTGGCTGTAAAACAGCATCACCATATGCTAACTCACTGAAATACTTCTTATCATCAGGATTTTCCATTAACATATTATGAACCATACGTCTGGAATATACATCTAACACATTACGACTAATTCCATTCTTTGCAGCAATCTTATACAAAGACTCTTCATCATCATGATAAGATGTCAAAATTGCAGAAATATTAGAATCCGGTTCACGCATATCTTCATATGCCTGTTTACACAATGCTATTTTCATCATAGCAATGCTATCAGGTGTTAATGTTAAATGACCATTTGAGTCATCACATTCTACACGTACTTTTCGCTTTCTCCACACAGAATCGTCTACAGAAGCATATCGTTCTACATCACCACCGAACATGTCTGTCACAGCATCTTTGACATCACAACGAAACGATTTTGAAAACAAACAACAAGCTGCATAAAAACCAAGCGTTTTCAAAATAGAATCATGTGATGCACCTTTCTTTGCTGGATGAAACGTGAACTGCCCATCATCTAAAGATAATGGGCTTCTAAG
>UMJR01040379.1_pt1 | contig 55258 bp, 52 predicted proteins | sample 1966121 | NCBI WGS metagenome assembly UMJR01 (sample SAMEA4836155, study PRJEB28245) | human gut metagenome | biome: gut microbiome; material: fecal sample | place: Denmark | collected 2008
AGGGCCCAGGGCAGACAGACGTCTCTTGTGAGTCAACTCACCCAGAGGATTGTTCTGGTCCATGAACTGTGACAGCTGGGAAGAGCCGAAAAATTCCTTCACTGCTGCTGTCACCGGTTTGATATTAATCAATGACTGGGGTGAGATTCCCTCGATATCCTGAGTGGTCATTCTCTCGCGGACCACTCTCTCCAATCTGGACAGACCGATGCGGTACTGATTCTGGAGCAGCTCTCCCACCGCACGGATACGACGATTGCCCAGATGGTCGATATCATCATCATTGCCCAAGCCGTATTCCAGGTGCATATTGTAGTTAATGGAAGCTAAAATGTCCTCTTTTGTGATATGCTTCGGAATCAAGTCGTGGATATCTCTGTGTACTGCAGCCTTGATCTCTTCCAGATTGTCATTTTCTTCCAGAATTTTTTCGAGAACTGGGTAGTATACTAATTCTGTAACCCCCATCTCTTTTGGATCTGCGTCCACATACTTCCGAATATCTACCATCATGCTGGACAAAACTTTTACTTTGCGTTCTTCTGTTTGAATCCATACATACGGAACCGCGGCATTCTGAATATCATCAGCTAACTCCTTGCTCACAACGGTGCCAGCTTCTGCCAGAATTTCACCAGTAGTTCCGTCCACCACATCTTCAGCTAACGCCTGTCCCGCAATGCGGTTGCGCAACATCAATTTTTTATTGAATTTATAACGTCCCACCTTCGCCAGATCGTATCTTCTGGGGTCAAAAAACATACTCATAATCAAGCTTTCCGCGCTCTCCACGGCCAGCGGCTCACCGGGACGAATTTTTTTGTATAACTCTAAGAGACCCTCCTGATAGCTCTCAGCAGTGTCTTTCGTGAAACTTGCCAGAATCTTTGGTTCTTCACCAAACAGCTCAATAATCTCAGCGTTGGTTCCATACCCTAAAGCTCTGATCAAAACAGTAATTGGGACTTTTCTCGTACGGTCTACACGTACATAAAACACGTCATTGGAATCCGTCTCATATTCCAGCCATGCACCTCTATTTGGGATTACCGTACAGGAATACAGCTTTTTACCAACCTTATCGTGGGAGATTGCATAATAAATACCAGGAGAACGTACCAACTGGCTGACAATGACACGCTCCGCACCGTTGATTACAAAGGTGCCCGTCTCGGTCATCAGCGGAAGATCTCCCATAAAGATCTCATGCTCGTTAATCTCGTCATTTTCCTTGTTGATTAGTCTTACCCGAACTTTCAAAGGCGCGGCGTAGGTCACGTCTCGCTCTTTACACTGTTCTATGGTATATTTCGCATCGTCAACGCACAAAGTAAAGTCAATAAATTCTAGGCTGAGTTTTCCGCCATAATCTGCAATCGGAGAGATGTCATCGAAGACTTCTTTCAACCCTTCATCGAGAAACCACTGGTAGGAATCCTTCTGGACTTCGATCAGATTGGGCATCTCCAGGACTTCTTTTTGCCGCTGGTAACTCATTCGCATACTTTTTCCAGTTGTTACAGAACGAATTCTGTTTTTTTCCATTGACGTTTCACCCCTGTTTTTTTATTTATTACCGCATATCCTACTTGGTTTGTAGGCATATCTTGCCATAATAGTGCATTTTTTACTATAGCATAACGATTCTCAGCGTGTCAACACTTTTTTTCTAAAGATTCTATAAAATTAATAGCCATAAAATCGAGAGGAAAGAACTTTCCTATTACTAAACAAAGTGGGCAAGCTCACTTCAACTTCCCTGCCCCTCAACCTTGAGGGGCGCGTCCCACTTTGTGCGCCGCCGCAACACCGACCGCCTTGCCGTGCACTACCTTATTGCGGTGTGCGCATCCATAGCGGAGCGTTTATGTTATAGGAAAGGGCTTTCACGCTTCAATGTGACAAGCTCTTCCCTATAACATAACAAAGCGCTGCAAGACGACTCTCCGTCGTCCGCAACGCTTTTGTACACTTAAATATACCGTCTGATTATTTAAGAGTAACTTTCGCACCCTCAGCTTCCAGTTTCGTTTTAATATCTTCAGCCTCAGCTTTAGAAGCAGCCTCTTTCAGAACCTTAGGAGCTCCGTCAACAACAGCTTTTGCTTCTTTCAGACCTAAACCAGTTACTTCACGAACTACTTTGATAACTTTAACTTTGTTTGGTCCAACTTCCGTCAGCTCTACATCAAACTCATCTTTCTCTTCTGCTGCCTCAGCTGCTCCGCCTGCTGCTGCTACAACAACACCTGCTGCTGCGGATACACCAAACTCTTCTTCACATGCTTTTACTAAATCATTCAGCTCTAATACGGTTAATTCTTTGATCGCTTCGATAAATTCAGCGGTAGTTAATTTTGCCATTACTATTTACCTCCATTAATTTTTTAGGGTTATTTTCAATTTATCTCGAGAATAATCCAGTTCTGATTATTCTGCTGCTGGAGCTTCCTCTGCCGCCGGAGCAGCGTCTCCACCTTTTTCTGCAATCTGGCTAATAACACGTGCAAAGTTTGCAATCGGTGACTGAAGACTTCCCAGCAATTTGCCAAGCAATTCTTCTCTAGATGGAATGTTGGACAGAGCCTCGATTCCAGCTTTGTCGTTGTAGTTTCCTTCCACTACACCTGCAACCAATTCCAATTTCGGGAACTGTTTTGCATATTTAGCCAAAATTCTCGCCGGCGCTGTAGCATCGTCCGCAGATACTGCAAGAGCATTTGTTCCTTCCAGATGCTCGCACAGTGGTTCACAAGCAGTACCTTTGAATGCAAAATTCATCATTGTATTCTTGTATACTTTGTAGTGAACACCAGCTTCTCTCAGCTCCTTACGCAGAAGAGTATCCTGTGCAACTGTAAGTCCGCTGTAGTTTACCAGAACGATACCCTGAGCATCTTTAATACAGTTAGAAATCTCTTCAATGATCGGCTGTTTCAGTTCTACTTTTGCCATGAAATGGTACACCTCCTTATAGATTTTGTATACCGCCGTTCAATCCAAAAGAAAATGCCTTGCTGCACAGACAGCAAGGCATACAAATCTTCTTCAAGAATGTACTTTCCTCGGTAGGCGTTTTGAACCTTATGCCTTACGGCACCTACTGTCTTCGGCAGTTTCCTGTGTGAATATACCATATCTATATTCAATTGTCAAGACTCTTTTTCAATGTGTCTAATCTCCAGCTATGACTGACGCGCTCTACCTGTTGGCGCCCTCTTTTCACACACCTACTCCTTGAGTCTTCTAAAAACCTTTTCTGAATCCTGTCTACACCGGAATACTTTCCACAACTTAACCCAGGGCCAACCCTAGATGAAACAGACGCTCCGTGTCATCCGCCTCTCAGCTGCGTACCTTGGCACATGAGATCCGGTATAGTAGCTCCCGTGTACCATGGTATGCAGTTTTGACCTGCTAAGAGACAACTCCTGTCTTCTTACACAATAATATCAATATAAACTAAAATTACCTATCTCTATTTTTAGGCCACAGCCTTCCTCGGCCTGTGGAATATTTTCCTCATCTTTCCGGGAATTACCCCTGCTCCCCGCCTGAACTTTACAATCAATTTCCTATTTTTCAAAGAGGAAAATGCGGCTTTTAACTTCCTGCCCAGTCTTTTCCTCCTGTTTTCTTTCACCGTTTTTTGGTCTACATTTATGTTCTCTGTCCTGTTCTCGTTTTCCTTTGATGAAGCAGCTTCCTCGACGGAAGATGCTGTTCCGTTTCTGGATATGGAAACAATCTTGTCCGTTTCTTTGCCATCTGTTTTGTGATCTGTATTTTCCGCCATGGTCTCTGTGAACACTTCTGTGACATTCTGATACGGCCTAATCACCAGCCTTTGTCTTGCTGCCTCTGCTGACGTACCGGGCACAAAAATTCCCACCAACAATGAAATGAGTACTAAAAACTTCTGTTTGATCTTTTCTCTCTTTTTCATAACCAATCCTCCATAACAGCAACGAGAGCTTGTCCCGCTTTTCCAGTTACCATATTCGCAAAGAACGATCTACCTCTTCCTCATCGTTTCCCCTCTTTTCTCAGACACAGTCAACGAGTTACATTTTTCCGGAAAACGTTTTGCAATCGCAATCACAAACGTGTACAGTGTAAATATATTGCCTGCTGTTCAGAAATTATTCCTGTTTTTTTCCGTGTTCTTTGAAACTATTTTTCTACTCCCCTTCAGGTATTCTTGACAAGACCTAAAGCTTCTATATAATAGAACATAGATATAGGTTCGAAAGGCTGGTATATAATATGAAACAATGTATGGATTCTGATAACCTGCATCGGCGGCTGAAAAAAATTATCGGCCAGGTTCAAGCTATAGATCGAATGGTAGATGAAGATATCCCCTGTGAAGATATCTTATCCCAGATAAATGCAGCAAAATCCGCACTGCATAAAGTAGGACAAGTTGTACTAGAAGGACATATTAAGCACTGTGTCCGTGACGGCATTGAACACGGTGACGCTGACCAGACAATTGAGAGCTTCACAAAAGCAGTGGAGCGTTTTGCTAACATGAAGTAAATATTTTGACATTCCAAATTGTTATAGAAAAGGCATCTCACGCTGATGCGTGAAATGCCTCTCCTAATAATATAAGACACCTGCCAAACAGCAGGTGTCTTATATTATTCTCTATTAAGCTAATTTCAAAGGATTGATCTTCACACCAGGTCCCATAGTAGGAGCGATTGTCACGCTCTTTAAGTACTGACCTTTCAGTGTGCTTGGTTTTGCCTTTAAAACTGCTTCCATCAGGGTCTGGAAGTTGTCGGCCAACTGCTCCTCAGTGAAAGAAGCCTTGCCGATTGGCACATGGATAATGTTGGTTTTGTCAAGACGATACTCAATTTTACCAGCTTTGATCTCTTTTACAGCTTTTGCAACATCCATAGTAACGGTTCCTGCTTTTGGGTTTGGCATTAAGCCTTTCGGTCCAAGGACACGTCCCAGACGTCCTACAGTACCCATCATATCAGGAGTAGCTACAACTACGTCAAAGTCCAGCCATCCTTCATTCTGAATCTTCGGAATCAGTTCCTGTCCGCCCACGAACTCTGCACCTGCTGCCAGAGCTTCATCCGCTTTCGCGTCCTTGGCAAATACTAAAACACGAACCTGTTTTCCGGTTCCGTGAGGCAGTACCACTGCTCCACGAATCTGTTGATCGGCGTGACGTCCGTCACAGCCTGTACGAATGTGAACCTCAACGGTCTCATCGAATTTTGCAACTGCTGTCTTCTTAACCAGGCTGATAGCCTCTGCGGTATCGTAAAGTGTGCTGCGGTCCACTGCTTTCGCAGCTTCTACGTATTTTTTTCCTCGTTTCATTTTCATTAACCTCCTGTGGTAATAGCGGGAATCTCCCTCCCACTCGTTTGATTTCTGCGTGTCTTCGTTTCTCTCTCACAAAGTCCTGCAAGATTCTCGTCTGCAATTACTCGGTTACTGTGATACCCATACTTCTCGCAGTACCAGCAATCATGCTCATAGCAGCTTCCACAGATCCTGCATTTAAGTCTTTCATCTTCAGCTCTGCAATTTCCTGAACCTGAGCCTTGGTCACGCTTGCAACCTTAGTCTTGTTCGGAACACCGGAACCAGATTTGATATTAGCAGCTTTCTTCAGCAGAACTGCTGCCGGCGGAGTCTTTGTGATGAAGCTGAAGCTTCTGTCCGCATATACTGTGATTACTACAGGGATAATCAGGTCTCCCTGGTCTGCGGTTCTCGCATTAAACTCTTTCGTAAACTGTACAATGTTTACACCGTGCTGACCAAGAGCTGGTCCGACAGGTGGTGCTGGTGTTGCTTTCCCAGCCGGAATCTGTAATTTAATATATCCTGTTACTTTCTTTGCCATATCAGGCACCTCCTATGTGGTATTGGCGGGGGTGTATCCCTCCCACTTTGTGTTACCTTAGTTACTTTTTTTAATTTCCAAGAAACTGATTTCCACCGGTGTTTCACGACCGAACAGCTCAACATTGATTGTCGCAACTTGTTTCTGGATGTTCAGGCTCTGAATAATGCCCACTGTGTCTTTCCAGGCTCCCCCTGTAACCACCACCTCGTCGCCTTCTTCGAAGTCCACGACGATGCTCGGCTCTTGGATGCCCAGAGGACGCATTTCCTCTTCCGTCAAAGGTACCGGCTTCGATCCCGGTCCGACGAATCCAGTGACACCACGAGTGTTTCTAACTACATACCAGGTGTCATCATTCATCACCATATTCAGCAGCACATAGCCCGGAAACAACTTTTTCTGCACAGATTTCTGAGTACCGTTTCTCATCTCTACGACATCTTCCATGGGAACCCGCACTTTCAAAATCTGGTCTTCCAGATGTCTGTTCTCGATTGTCTTTTCAATGTTCGCCTTTACCTTATTCTCATACCCGGAATAGGTATGGACAACATACCATTTTGCTTCTGACATACGATCACCTCATCCTCTTAGACTACTAAATTAATTCCATGCAGAATTGCACTGTCAAATACGCTGATAATTACGCCCAGTATCACAGTGATCACAACCACTGCAACAGTCTGTTTTACAAGGGTATTCTTATCGGTCCAGATAATCTTATTGAACTCTGCCCGAAGACCCTCGAACCAGCTTCCTTTTTTCTGCTTGCCAGTTGTTTTTTCCTTGTCTGCCATTATTTTCCTCGCATTTCCAATGACGGGTTTATTTAGTTTCCTTGTGTACTGTATGTCTCTTGCAGAATCTACAATACTTCTTGGTCTCCATTCTCTCCGGATGGTTCTTTTTCTCTTTGGTCATATTGTAGTTACGCTGTTTGCACTCCGTACATGCCAATGTGATCTTTACTCGCACAACTTCCACCTCCACTGTAATATTTACACAGTCCATGTATGCCTTTTCTCATCCTGATTTATGATTTTAGGCATAAAAAAAAAGACCTACTTCCATGTCGCCTGTTCACTATATCACAGGCGGCATGAAAAGTCAAGTCTTTTCCCCTATATATGCGGCTTTCGCGTAACAGTTCAGCCTGTCACTATTCCGCGAGGCGTCACGCTGCATTTGCAGCGGGATCCCGAGGACAGCAGGTGCCAGACTGCGATTCTCGCAGTCTGTGTGCATACATTTGTGACAGTGAAGCCGAAAGGCTGAACTGTTACGCTTTCGCCTAGCTCTTCTGTCCTCTCTCCGTGTCAGACACCTGTTCCAACTCACCAGCCTTCTCTTTCTCCAGCTCCCGTATCTTCTCAGCACTCTCTTCCTCCGCTGGTTCCTCGGCAGCCTCTTTTCTCTCTGACTCCTGTTCTACATCCGCATTCTCTTCTTCTGACGGCTCCGTCTGAGCTCCAGTATTTATATTTTCCTCACTGGTAACCTCGCCATCCGCCGACTCAATCTCCTGGGTCAGTTCTTTGGAAAGAGTTTCCAGCTCTCCTAAGACCTCCTGAAGTTCTTCCTGAGATAGTGTATCGGCCAGTTTCTCCGGTTCGGCACTTCCCTCCTGGACCGGGAAATCCTTCTTCTGCGCTTCTCTCTGCCTGGAAACTCTTCTTCTCTTCAACCAGCGCAGAAAACGGATATAGGCAAAGATCAAGATCACCAGAAGAATCACTCCGATTCCTCCAAGAACGTACGGAAGATATTTCCAACGGTATTCCACACGAATGCTGTGACTCTCCTGTACATTGGAAAACGTATAGCTTTCCTTCTGCTCATTCGTCAAATCCGTCACTTCTTTTCCATCAATATACAGATGGGCGAATTCGTAATTCTCATTCGGCTGATACCTCACAGTGTAATCGTCATCCCGGTATACACTCTTGGATTCCACCTGCATCTGACCGCCCAGCACCTCGGCCTTCATCTCAAAGACAGGTTTCTCTTTAAAGTAAGCATAAAGCTTTGGCGGCCCCTGACACTTCTCAAAGGTGTATTTTTTTGCCCCGTCTTCTAACTCCACGATTTCTCCGTCAACCATTAGCCAGTCCAGCTCGTAGTGTTCGTAAGGCTTAATCCATACACTCACGTCCTTTCCCCGTCTCACATAAGGTTCAGCCGCTTTCACTCTGCCTCCCTGAGCTTTTGCGACCACTGGAAATTTCGGTATCTCAGTGTAAACGATATCAATCTCATGGTCGTCCTGAAGGTTCGAGAACGTATACTCTGTGGGATACTCTAAGATATTCTGCTTCTCGCCGTCCACGTAAATCTTTCTCAGTTCATAGTTTTCATTCGGCTCATAGCCCACTGTGAAATCTGTTCCCTGGTCCAGCACCTGCTGACTGTCGGTGACGGTACCGTTCGCCACATCGGTCCTCACACTGAACGCGGCGGCCACCTGTGTCGTGTAGAAGACGACTCGGTTAGGGTCCTTTTGCATACTTCCGATCAGCAGCTTGCCCGGCGCTATCTCACAGATCGACTCCGGCTCCACATAGGTTTCTTCCCCTTCCAACCACAAGCCATAGGTGCCGACCAGACGCTGCTCTGTTAAAGAGTACACCTGAAGCGTATCATCCTCAGCAGTTCTCTTCATGAAAGGGATACTAATGATATAGTCTCCTGAGATACAGAAGTCCTGAAACGTATTGCCCGCCGAGGAGTCCACCCCCGCGAACTCATCCAAGACATTGAAATTCCGGTCCGTGATTACAAACTTAAAAGAAGTCTGAGTGACTCCAATCAGAAAGACAAACTGGTCATTTTTCTCCCAGTAGTCCACCGCCGAGACCCTTCCCTTCTCCGCGATCTTGACTTTTTCAATGTATCCTAGAGTTTCACTGTCCACGATGAAAATACAACCTGTATTTTCTTTGTTCAGGGCCTTTCCGCCTGCTATCAAAATCCGTTTATCCACTGGGTCGTAGGTCATCCCATTACAGTGCTCATAGTCCATCTGTGTCACATGCTTTGCGTAACTGAACTGCTGAACAGGATTTCCATTTTCATCGTAATCGTTCTTATAAAACGCAACCAGGGTATCCGGGTCGGAATTGGTATTGGAAGCATTTTCCACTCCGATTATGTAATTTTCCGTGTCACAGATCGCCTGTAGCCATCCTCCATCAGCAAACGGAGTACTCTCCCCTGCATAAGTCCAGTTGGAATCCAAAAATACGTCTGCTTCTTTAATCCCTGCATTTACAGTAGCTGTCTCAAATATACTTATGATCAATATCAACAGTGACAGAAGCGCCGTCACGCCCCTGCGCAATTTTTGTAATTTTTCCATAGACTCCCCTATTGATTCATACTCTGGCGCGGTTTTGGCCACTCCCTTCCCGTCCGCGCCCCTTTCACTCTTCAGTTACATCCCCTCAAACGATTATTCACCAAAAGCTCTCTCTATGGCGGTTTCCCACTGTCCTCTGGATTTCAGCAAAAGCTCCACGAACTCACGTACCACGCCTTCTCCTCCTCGCGCGTTCAGCACGTAGTCACATTGAGCTTTTATCTCTTTTGCGGCGTCCTGAGGACAAACGGCAGTCCCTGCAAGGCGCATCGCATACAAATCATTCAAATCATCTCCGATGTAGGCCAGCTGGTCCGCCTCTAATCCATTTTCTTCCATGTAACTCTTCAAAAAAGAAATCTTATTTCCCACATTCTGGTAAACATGGCGAATCTTCAACTCTTCCGCCCTCTGCAGCACGCAATTGCTCTCTCTGCCTGTGAGTATCATAAATTCCAGTCCCATCGCATGTGCCAGCACAATGCCGCATCCATCCTTGATACTGAATTTCTTTGTCTCAATACGGCGATTGTCAATATAGACCCCGCCATCTGTCATAGTACCATCTACATCCAAAATAATCAACTTTATCTCTTTCATGCTCATTCTTCTTTCTCATACTTAGACGGCGTCAGAAACTCTAAGTTCATCTGACTCCTGATCGGAGACAGAAGAGTGCGAATGAGCTGATTCGTATGGGCAGCTCCCTTGCGTCTCTCCTGATAGTCCAGGATACTGCTGACATAATCCGTCGGTTTTTCCTCATACCCATCGAACCCAGCCAGGTGAACCCTCTCAATCCCAATCTGCTTCAGCAGGCGCAAAAGCATAACGGTACAGTTGTCAAACACTCCGTTCTCATCATAAGTTAAATCGTGGTAATTGAACACCCCGGCCGCCTCCTTTGCCCCTTCCTTGAGATTGGAGGTCACCAGGATTTCTTCTTCCATCGGCCCGTTCACATATTCTTCATAGCGCTTGACATTGCTGAAGAACAAATAATCCGCCCGGTAAAGCTCACTCTTAAAATTCGCGGTGATCACAACCGGAGACTTCTCCTCAATATAAGCCTGAATTCTCGCCTCTTCCCTCTCCAAAGAACCTCCTGGAGCCAGAATCAGGATCTCCCGGCCTTTCAGCTTCTGAAAAAATGCGGCTCTCGCCTGAGCATCATCCACTGCACAATCCTGATAGTGATAATAGAGTTCTTCCACATAGGCCTCGTCAAAGGCCGTCTTTTTACAGTCTTCAATGGACGCCAAAATATGATTGATGTCCTTTGCTTTCAGCTTGCCCTTGTTCAGCAGAAATTCCGCGTAGTTTCTGTGCAGATTATATTTTGCGGACAAAGAGTAGGCTGTACTGTATCCCCACGGCTCCAACCTCTTGATCGGCACAATGTAGTCGTCGATGGCATCCAAAATCGGATCAATGTTATAAGTCTTCGCGTAATTATTGTTGAGATAGTCCAAAATCAGCTCGATGCACAAATTCCCCGGCACTCTCCCCATTCCCAGCAGAGAACCATCGATCACACAGTTTCGGCTGTAACTCTTAATATTCAAAAATTCCTGGGCAAGAGAATAGGACAGAGATAGATTCTCATGCAGATGCAAGCCGATGGTGATATCCTTGCTCAGATTGTTCTCACACAGCGAGTACAGCCGAATCAGATCGTTTCTCTTCATGGAGCCAAAGGTATCTACGATAGAAAATACCGTGGGATGAATCTCATTGACTTTTCTGAGAATTTCTAGCAGCTCCCCATCAGAATACCCCATAATATTGATGGGATTACAAGCCACCTCATATCCCTTTTCCATGACCTTGCGACAGTACTCGAGACCTTCTTCCACATCATAGTCATGAAAAGTCACGCGGATACGCTGAATCGGCCCTCCGTCATAGTCTTCTAGCTGGCTGATGTCGTATTTGTTGTGCAGGGACATCAAGGTAAATCTTGTGTTTTTACAGTCCTTCGGGAGTATGTGATAGGCATCCTTCACATGCCTGAACACCGTTCGGTCCGGCTGATAGTCTTCATTTCTCAAAAAACCCAGTTCCACATAGTCCACGTTCGAGGCAATCAGCTGGCGGACTGTCTGACAGATCATCTTATAACCGAACTCCCAGTCGTTGAGATAGCCTCCGTCACGCAGCGTACAGTCTAAAGTCTGAATTCCTGGCATCTTGGTTCCCTCCTTTTTCTCACAATGTATTTTCCATAATCCTTCGCACCCTCTCCAAGTCTTTTTCCGTATCCACAGACAGCGTGCGGCAGTGTTCCACTTCTATAAACTGCAATTTCTTTCCGTAGTCGATAAAACGCAGCGTGTCGATTCCCTCTATTTTTTCAAACCGCCCTGGAACGGAATCCCGGTAAAAATCCAGCATTTTTTTATTATATCCCAGAATTCCCACATGCTTATAGTACTCAAATTCAATACTCTTAAACGGATAAGGGATCGGTGTTCTGGACATATACAGTGCCTTGAAGCTTTCGTCGAACACCACTTTAATGTTGGCAGGGTCCATGACCTCTGAAGGACTATGCATCCTCGTGATAATATTGGTCCCAAACGCTTCTTTTAACTCCACACTCTCCGGCACCGCAGCGTCCACCAATGAAGGATCCAGCAGTGGTTCATCCCCGTTGAGCTGAACGTAAAAATCTGCCTTCACTGTCTCGGAGACTTCTTGGAGCCGATTCGCACCAGTAGGATGCGATGGGCTAGTCATAACCACGGGAATCCTGTACTCCCGGCACATTCCTTCTATCCGCTCATCGTCTGTGGCCACATAGACCGCGTCCAGCCTTTTCGCCTGCCTGACTCGTTCATAGACCCAGACCAACATCGGCTTTCCACAGATCTCTTTCAATGGTTTGCCCGGCAACCTGGTAGACCCATATCTGGCCGGGATAACTCCAACTACTCTCATTGATTCCCATCCTTTCCTCTAAGCAGAAGGTCCAGCGTCCTTTGGGTAGCGTCGCCGTCTTCATAGGTATTAAACTTCTTTTGAAATCTCTGGTACTTTTCATCGTATACGAAGGTTTCGCGCAGCTTCAAAATAGCCTGGGCTAGCTCCTGCGTAGTCTTTACAATAGGCCCCGGCAGCTCCTCCACATCAAAGTAAAATCCTCTGAGTTTTTCCCGGTACTCTTCCAAATCGTACATATAGAAAATCATCGGCCTTCCCAGGTTCCCGTAATCGAACATCGTGCTGGAATAGTCCGTAATCAGCATATCGCTAATGATGTACAGTTCATTGACATCCTCCACGCCTGTCACGTCGATCACCCGGCCCTCCCACTCCTGTTTCCAGTCATAAGTGCTAATATGATGGTGAGCCCGGTACAGCAGCACATAATCGTTTCCCAAAATCCGAAACAGCTCATTTAGATCTATCTCCATATGGCTGGCAAACCCACCCTGGCTCTGATATTGGTTCTCCCGCCAGGTAGGAGTGTACAGGAGTGTCTTCTTATTCTCCGGAATTCCCAGCCTCTCCTTGATCTGCCTCAGATCATCCAGACTGTAATGATACAGATAGTCGTTTCTAGGATAACCCGTAGGAACCACGGCAGCCTCATTTCCACTTTTTTTCAACCCAAAAGCGGACGTGATCACCTCGTCATAAAACACAGAAGGAGACAACAGATAATCCACCTTCGCCCCCTTCTTCTCAAATGCCGCAATGGTCTCCTGACGACTTCTGCGACAGTCGCTCTCATATATAATATCACAGCCCACTCTTTTCAGTGGAGTTCCATGCCAGGTCTCCACATAAATTTGGTTCTTACTCGGTTCCATGTACTCAGGGACCGACATGTTATATATCCAAATCTTAGCTTTTGCAAAGGCCATCTCATATTCTTTGGAGTTTCTCTGGACCAACCGGGTCCTGGGGTTCTCCAAGAGCTGGCGATGAGCCTGCGTATCTTGAAAAGACCAGATAAAATGATAGTCGTCATAACGTTTATCCCTCAGCATTCCCTCATAGATCGCCTTGGGACTGCAATTGTAAGATTTTCCCCAGAAAGACTCAAACACAACCAGCTTTTCATCCACCGGATTTTCTCTCTGAAGAGTGGCAAACTGTTTTCTCTTCACATCTTCTCTGGATCGCCTGTAGAACCTAAGCAGACCAGGACATTTTGTAGAAAACCCTTTCAGTTTTTCTCTCGCCCAGGAATTTCCAGACATTTTGTCTCTCCTTTACTTTGCCATAAATTCTTCATAGGCATCCAACACTTTACCCGTCTCACCAATCATCTTAATCTCACCTTCGTGCAGCCACATCAAACTAGTACACAGCTTTTTCAGTGTCTCGGAACTGTGAGAAACAATGATAACCGTCCGGTCTTTGTTGGAAATCAACTGTTTCATCTTATTGTAACTCTTTTTCTTAAACTTCACGTCACCCACGCTGAGCACTTCGTCAATCAGCATGATGTCGGATTCCAACACCGCTGTAATGGAAAATGCTAGCTTGGAATACATTCCGCTGGAATACGTGCGGACCGGCATATCAATAAAACGCCCCAACTCTGCAAATTTAATGATCTCGTCCATCTTAGCCCGAACCTGCTCTTCTGAAAATCCCAGCAGCATCCCCGACAGGACAATATTCTCCCGGCCAGTCAAAGCTTTTTGAAACCCTACTCCGATGGACAACAGGGAGACGGAATGTCCGTGAAGATCAATCTCCCCGGAATCCGGTGAAAAAATACCGGCGATTGCCCGCAGCATTGTGGATTTTCCACTGCCATTCTTGCCGACAATTCCCATAATTTCCCCTTCAGGAACTGAGAAACTCACGCCTTTTACCGCCTCAAAGACCTCCACCTCGGATTTTTTTAATTTTAACAGACTTCTTTTAATCGAGAAAGACTTTAAGCACCGGTAACTGATCTTTAAGTCTTTCACGTCAATCGCATTTTTTGTCTCCATACTAAATCACCTTTACATAGCTGTTTTCGTATTTATAGACCAATTTTACCGATATCACCGAGAGTATCAAACCAATCACTCCCCAGATAATCAGCATTTTCCGTCCCGGAAGCTGAGAGTACAGCATACAACGGCGTAGAGAATCCATAATAAACGCCATCGGATTACATTTCAGCAAAATTGTCTGATACGGCTCCGGCACCGTCTGTCCAATGGAATAAAAGATACCGGACATGTAGAAAATCAGACGCAGCACCACCGTCATCACATTTTGCAGATCGTCCACAAATACACCAAAGTGCAGCATAATATTGCTGATTCCAAAGGTAAGCAGCACCAATACCAGCATCAACGGAAAAAAGTACAAAATTTTCCAGGTGACAGGCACCTGGTAAATGACCATCATAATGATAACCAGGCCAAAAGAAATCACCATCTTAAAACCATTCACCAGCATTTTCTGCACTACCAGCAGAAATTTGGGAATGTACACCTTCGTCACAATCTGACGATTGTTTTTCACTACCTTCACGCTTCCCAGAACGCATTTGTTGAAGAAATTCCAACAAGTTAAACCTATAAACACAAACACCGGAAAATATTCCACAGATTTCTTGAACACAATCAACGCAATAAATGTATAGACCAGCATGAACAGCAGTGGGTCCAAAATCCACCAAAGCCAGTTCAGGTAAGAGCTGGCAACCTCTGATTTCAGTTGAGATTTTGCCGCGTACTGCGTATACTTCCAATATTTCTGCAAATCATTCTTAAATCTCATCCTTGGTCTCCTTATTTTTTCAGATCTTTCTTTATCTGTGTCGTGGAGATCTCCGGTGTCCTCGGCAGATAGACCACATCGCAGTACTCCTTCAGGAAGTCGAATTTTCCTTCCCAGTCATTCCCCATCACAAAGGTGTCGATATGATATTCCTGAACATCGCTGGCTTTCTGCTCCCAGGATTCCTCCGGGATTACCAGGTCCACATAGCGGATTGCCTCCAACAGACGCTTGCGTTCCTCATAGGAAAAATAACATTTCTTCTGCTTCTGATTCCAGTTAAATTCGTCTGTGGACAGAGCCACTACTAGGTAATCTCCCAGAGCCTTCGCTCTCTGAAGCAGGTTCACATGACCATAGTGAAGTAAATCAAAAGTTCCGTATGTGATTACTTTTTTCATCAATATTCTCCTCATTTCTCATATTCTTCACACATTATACTCATCTTAACATATCCCCTCTAAGTTTTCCAGGGTGACTCTTGGGAATACTTCCAGATCGCCGCCTCTCGTGGCATTATAGATCTTCACACCGCAGGACTGCGTAAACTTATGCACCACCTCATAGGCTTCAATCGAACGGCGGTAATTGTGAAGTCCCATCTCTTCCGGCGTGAGCTGCTTCTTTTTCAAATCTCTCTTAATCCTCTGGTCTTCCGCCTTCTTTGTGTCTTCTTTCATGTAGTCCTTGATAAAATGGCCGTTGGCCGTGTAAGTATTCGTACAGTCCACACCCAGCAGATAAATCTCAGAAAATCCCATATAGACTGCCAGCTCCATCATAAACAGCATGACGCTCGCTTTCAGCCAGCAGTAAGACAACATTTTCCCTCGGATTTTGTAAGTCTCATAGTCATAAATATCATTCACATAGATGATATTTTTGGATTTTCCCGTCATTCTCTGATAGGTAGACCGGGGTGTGAAAATCGGTACGTCGACATATCTGACCATCTCCTGGCTCTGATGCTTCGCGTAGACACGGTCTGTCATGCAGTAGTAGGTCGGTCTCCATACAGTTTTGTCGTAGAGCTTGTAGAGCATGTTACATCCTATGGCATACTCATCCTTTATCATATCCAGGTCCTCGGCCCTCAGACTCGGCCCCGTTCCAATCAAAAAACATCTCTCGCCTTTGTGAAGATTCTGATAGCCAGCCAGACGCCGAAAATTTTCATTGAGAAACATTCCATGTCCGTAGAAAAAGCCTGTCGTCCCATACCAGATCTGTTTTCCCGTATTATAGACAGGCTTCACAGCCTTTCTCATTTTTTCATTCATGAATGATCTACCTCCAAATGAATCAACTCCAGGAGACGCGCACAGTTATTTCCATCCTGATAATAGTTCACCTGGTCACAGATTTTTTTTCGCTCTTCTTTGAAATTGTCCTCTTCGTTTACCACCTTTCTGAAAAAATCCAACAGCTCTTCCTTGCAATAGATTTTCTCTCCCGGCATGTAATCCAGCGGATTCGGTACTACGAAGCCCCGGTGTCCCTCATAGGATTCCAAGTCCTCGAGCACAAACCCTATCGGACGGTCTAACAGCAGGTAATCAAAGTAAACCGAGGAATAGTCCGTAATCAGGGCGTCTGCCTCTTTCACCAATGAGTACAGAGGGACCTGACGTCTTCTCATATCTTCATTGGTCAAAAAACAGATGCGCCGATACTGCCGTATCTTTGGATTCAGTCTGCTCAAATCCTGGGCCGGATGCATTTTCAAAATCAAAAGACAATTCTGGCGCTCCAAGAAACGGTTTAGCTCCCCTAGCTCCTCCACATCCGCAAACAGCGGCAGGGCGCCGATTTCCTCACAGGACTCCTCCGTATCCTGGATATATCCGTCTCTGGATTTTCGATAAGTTGGCATCCACAGAAAAATCTTCTCATACTCCGCAGAATCAATTCCCAATTGCTTCAACCCTTCTTCCGTCTGAAAGAGATAGTCATTCCTCGGATGGCCGCACAACAGCACTTGGTCCTGCCTGCACCCAAAAGCTTGGACAAAAACCGGCTGAAACATCGGAGCCGCAGCTGTGATGTAAGTAAAAAAATCATATCGGTAATCTCCCAGTTTATCCAGCATTCCATTGATCTTTTTCAGTGGCGTTCCATGCCAATAGTTTACAGAAATCTGCTTCTTCGTAGGCATAATCGCCAGCATTTCTCCATGACAGAAGAGATAGCGCGAGCGAAAAAGCTGCCACAAGCAGCCCTTCACCGAGATCATAAAAACATTTTCCTCTTCTAACTGTCTATACTGGTCCGGATGGTCCACCACGCAATAAATCCGGTACTTTTTCTGATAACCTCGCTTCTTTAAATAGGTAAAAAGAGCTTCGCTGTTATCATCCAGTCCGGATTTACAAAAAAAGCAGATACGCCTGGAATCTTTTGGAATCAACTTGCTGAGAACGGATAGAAGTTGTCCTCCTCCAAAGTATAGTTTTCGCTTCCATTTTCCCTTGACCATCTTATCATCTTCCTTTCTAAGACCGAAGAACCTTCCTGTAAAATCTCTGTCTGGCCCAATTGGGCAATATGCAGATCACAGCTTGTCCCAGTCCCGCCACGAAAAAGTCTCCCATGGTAGAAATCCCCATTTTCTTCAACTTCCAGCGAAATCTGAGTGCCTTTTTCGCATAGGAAAAACCACCACGGCGGGCATACATTCTGTTTCCAGCTCTCATATAGAGCAGCGGCTCTTGAATGTTATAGCCTCTGTATCCCAGCTTCAGCATTCTCGCCCAGAGATCATAGTCCTCAAACAAAGGCATGTGCTGATATCCACCGGCTTTTTCTACCGCTTCTTTTCGATACATCATCAGCGGGTGGTTAAATGGATTTCTCCGCCGGGCCTGATGCCTGATTTCCTCATGTCTCTCCGGACATTTTCTCACGGCTACAATGTTCGTGACCTCCCCGTCAAATTCATAAACAGTGCCTCCCACAAGAGCATAATCACCATCCTCCATGCAGGCCAACTGTTTTTCACAGCGTTTTGGCATACTGATATCGTCACTGTCCATCCTGGCAATCAGAGAATATTGGCAATACTTCATTCCCTCATTCAGAGCCGGCCCCAGCCCTCCGTTTTTCTCCAACGGCACGATTTGAAACAGCTGCGGCCTCTCTGCCCGGAATTTTTCCAGAACTTCTGTCAGCTCCGGGGACAGCGGTCCGTCGCAGACAATTACAAAATCCGCCGGCGGCGCTGTCTGGTCCAGCATACTCTGAATACTGGCTTTCAGATATTCTGGTTTTTCTTTATCATATACCGACATCAGGGCAGAATACCGTTCTGTCTCCGTCACGATTCTTCCTCCTCTATTTCAATGCATTTTTCTGGTCGTCATCCACTCCCTCAGACACTTCCTTCTGAAAGAATATTTTTACAGTCATAAATAAAAGCTTGATATCCAACAGCAATGAATAGTTTTCTATATAGAACAAATCCAGTTTCAGCTTATCATAGGGCGTCGTGTTATATTTTCCGTAGACCTGTGCATAGCCAGTAAGACCCGCCTTCACTTTCAATCTATAGTAAAACTCAGGTATCTCCCTTTGATACTCATGCATAATCACCTTACGCTCCGGACGCGGTCCCACCAGCGACATCTCTCCTAAAAAGACATTAAACAACTGGGGCAGCTCATCCAAATGCAGGTTTCTGAGGACTTTTCCCACAGGTGTAATTCTCGAATCATGTTTCGACGCCAGTCTGGCTCCATTCTTCTCCGAATCCACGCACATGCTTCGGAATTTATAAATCATAAAAGTCTTTCCCATGAAAGTCAAGCGCTCCTGCCTGTAGAACACCGGACCTCCGTCATAGACCTTTACACACAGCGCGATCAGCAGCATAAGAGGAGAGAAGACCACAATGGCCACGGAAGAAATCACCAAATCCATAGCTCTTTTGATGAATCTTTGCTCCGCCGATAGCCCCATATTCCTGGACATCAGCAGAGGGGTGTCAAACAGGTGAATACGGTCTGTACCATTTAAAATCACATCTGAAATCTTCGGAGTCACATAACAGCGTATCGAGTGGGCAAAACAATATTTCAAATATCTATTGCGAATCTGAGAAGGCAAATCCCAGATAATCACTCCCTCGTAATCCCTCATCATCCGGTAGATTTTTCGCTCGCCCTCGTTGACATGAACTTTCCCGCTGACATTGTACTTATCCTTTCTGGAATTCATCTTCTGTATCAGCTCATCCGGTTTTCGGTCTCCGTAGATGACCAGCAGCTTTCTCGCACGGTATAATCGCGAATAGACGTACTGGGATCCAAAAGCCCACACCACAATGATTACAAATTCCACCAAAGTACCCAGCAGCAGCGGCGTTGGAGACAAAAACCATCGGTTAATCAGCGTAATCTGAAAGTACACCACAATATTCGTACAAATCGTGGCCAGAGTCAGCGAATAGACTACGTCAATTCTTTTCAGATATCCTACACGCAGCCCACCGTAAAGCTTTGAAAACATTACGTCGATCAGAGCATACAAGCCTACCAACACCCAGTTTCCACGTCTCCAAAAAGGTTTATAGATCAGTTCTCTGTAATAGTTATACCAAAGGTAAGCAAAAACCAACGCCTGGGCAATGATCACCAAGCTCGCCAGCAAGAAGATTACCGTTCTTTTATAATATTCCCTTTTACTCATTCGACTTCCCTCGAAAAAATTTTTCCCTCATGACACTGCGGTCTCTACCACGGTTCATGCACATAAAATCCCAGTATCATCTTACACATTATAACTTAAAGCCCTTTGATCGTCCAGACGATTTTATAAAACATGACCGAATCCTGCCATTTCTAACAATTTTTTTCAAATTCTACAGGATATTTTCACAGATTTTCCACGGGGCGTAGCAGCCAACCCGCCCTTTCCAGTCTCTTTCAGACTGGAATCCATAGCGTCTCCCACCTCTTTCATCGCGTCCACCACCTGATCCGGCGGAATCTGACTCACAATTCCCGCCAGGGACATGTCTGCCGCTGCCAGAGCATTCACTGCCCCTGCCACATTTCGTTTCACACAAGGAACTTCCACCAGTCCTGCCACCGGATCACATACCAGACCCAACAGGTTTTTTAAGGCCATAGCCGCCGCATGAGTAATCTGGACACCATCACCGCCACGCAGCTGTACCAGCGCTCCTGCCGCCATAGCACTGGCTGTTCCAATCTCTGCCTGGCACCCACCGGACGCTCCGGCAATATAAGCTCTCGCTGCGATCACCTGACCGACTCCTGCTGCCGTATACAGTGCACGTACAATCTCTTCCTCCGGGAGCTCTTCCTTCTTCCAGAGAGGTATCAGCACCGCCGGCAACACTCCGCAGGCACCCGCTGTCGGGGCTGCGACAATTCTTCGCATACACGCATTGGATTCTCCCATACACAGAGCCTGGGCGATCACTTCTCCCATAAAATATCCGCTCAGAGGTTCTCGGTCCTGTGCATATCGGAACATCCTGCCGCCATCTCCTCCCACAAGGCCACTGTTGGACCTCCTTTCGCTGTCATAGTTTTCCGAGGACTCCACCATAACCCTCCACATTCTTCTCATTTTCTCAAAAGCTTCCTCTGGCGGCACACCGCGTTCATTTTGATCGTCTCTAGCTACAGCCTCCCAGAACTCCCAGCTCTCCTTCTCACACAGCTTTAATATCTCCTGAAATGATTGAAACGCCATCTTATCTCCCCTCCTGTGCATTAATATAAGTAACCTTCAGAACTCCCTCCAAATGTTCCAGCCATCGAACTGCTTCCTCTGGTATCGGTTGGTCAGTCTCTATCACCATGACAGCCCTGCCTCCTCTGCGGTCCCTGTACAGTGACATATTGGCTATGTTTACAGATTTATGGGCCAACATAGAAGTCACCTCACAGACATGCCCCGGTTGGTCCAGATTATGAACGATCAGAGTCGGCATCTCACAGCTACAGTTTACATCAATTCCATCCAGCTTATTGACCATAATTCTACCGCCGCCCAGAGAGCTGGCCTGCACAGACAGTTCCCGCCCGTTCTCTCCCCTCACAGACAGCACCACACTGTTCGGGTGGGCATCCTTCAAGTCCGTCTGCCCAAACACAAATTCCAGCCCTTCCTTTCTGGCCAACTCAAAGCTGTCCGGAATTCTCATATCATCCGGCTGCATTCCCAGAAGTCCTGCCACCAGCGCCCGATCTGTTCCATGTCCTTCTCCTGTCGCAGCAAAAGAACCGTACAGCAAAATTTCCGCGCTCACAGGCTTCTGTGACAAAAGTCTGCGAGTAATCAGTCCAATTCTCACCGCTCCGGCAGTGTGCGAGCTGGACGGCCCTACCATCACAGGCCCTAAAATGTCAAAGATATTCATAGCATGTCTCCTCTGTCTCTTATCTATGTGTTAGTTTTTGCAAAAACTGCTGCCTTCATTCTAAAATAAAAACGTTGATTTGTTAAGAAGGCGAACGAATCTTTCGCCCGCTGACATTGAATTTCTTCTGAAAGTGGGGCAAGCTCTTTCCTATTACATAAAAAGGACCGGGGACAGCTTTTCATCGCTGCCCTCGGTCTTTTTTTATACAACTCTCAGCATGGGAAGGTCATTATTTACTCCCTTGGAGATTAAAATCTGGTGCAAATCAATGATCCCATTGCGAAAGGTCGCTGCGCAGGATGCCAAGTACAATTCCCACATTCTAGCAAAGACTTCACCCTTATCCGCTGCCACCTTGTCTTTACATTTCCTAAAGTTTTCTCTCCAACAGAGCAATGTTTTGTTATAGTGCCTCCTAAGGCTCTCCACATCCAAAGTATAAAAATTATAATCCGGCAGGATATTGATAATTTCCCGGAGACTCGGTATCGTACCGCCTGGAAAAATATATTTTCTAATCCAGGCATCCCCCGGGTTCTCCCTAAGAGCACTGATATAATGAAGCAAAAACAATCCCCCCGGGGTCAAGACAGCATCCACATTCCTCATAAACCGTTCATAATTGCCTCTCTCGACATGTTCTATCATTCCCACACTGACTACTCGGTCAAATTCCATTCCTGATTTTTCCAGCTCTCTATAGTCCAGGAGTCGTACCTCCAAAAGGTCTGTCATTCCTTCTCTTACGATATCTTCCTGAAATTTTTTCTTCTGCTCCTCACTTAAAGTAATTCCTACTCCATGGACACCATACTTTTTAGCCGCTCTCTTCAGGAGAAAGCCCCAACCACATCCAATATCTAGCAGTCTCATTCCTTTTTCCAAATGAAGCTTCTCTAAAATGTGGTCTACTTTATTGATCTGAGCCTGATACAGTGTATCTTCCTCTGTCTTAAAATATCCACAGGAATAGCTCAGCGTCTCGTCCAGCCAAAGCTCATAAAAATCATTTCCAATATCATAGTGGGAGCGCACTTCTCTTCTTTGATTTTTCTTGCTCATGGAAGTCTTGATGATACTTTTTAGAGCATTTTTATCTGTGGTAAACTTATCCATCTTACCCATAAACAAATCCAACACCTCATACAAATCCCGGTCTACCTCCAGGTCTCCCCTCATATAGGCTTCCCCTAGAGTCAGGGAGGTACTGGTCATCAACTCTTTTTTACTCGGCATCTTTTTGATTGTCACAGTAAACCTAGGAACTCCCTCGCCTAGCCTGCTAATTCCTTCACTTGTCTCAATTTCAAACGGCACTGGAATAATATTTTCTAAATAGTTCTCGATAAATTGGTTCAAGTTTCCACTCCTTTCATAAAACAAAGCCGATTTCATAAAATGAAATCCAATAACTTTTTCGCTTCATCGTGATAAACTATTCTCCTTACAAAAAACGGACAAGATTCCCTTAATCAAGGCTTGCCCGTTTCTCTTTCGTATTTTATATCTGCTGAATTCATATGGTATGATATAATTTTGCATTATACACTGCTCTCAGATTTTGTCAACTCCCCCTATTCTTCATTATAAAAAACCTTCCTTCCGTTTTCAATGGTTGCCATTGCCAGAAAATTATTTTATTATTTTGATATCCCCTAATATGGGAACTAGAGAACACACAAAAACACTTTTTATATCAAATATCAGGAGGTAAATTATGACTTTTTTAAATTTGGCAAAGAAAAGATATTCCGTAAGACACTACACCTCTCAAAAGGTAGAAATCGAAAAGCTAGAACAGATTCTGGCTGCCGCTCAGGCGGCGCCTACCGCCTGCAATAAACAGCCCGTTCACATGCTGATTATACAGGAAGAAAATGGCCTTCAAAAACTGTCGAAAGCCGCTAATATCTTTTGCGCACCCCTGGCTATTCTCATCTGCGCGGACAGTTCCAAAGCGTGGACTCGCCCTCATGACGGCAAAAAAACTACAGATATTGATGCCTCTATTCTGACCGATCACATGATGCTCGAGGCCGCCGATCTAGGTCTGGGTTCCGTATGGATTTGTAATTTTAAGCCTGACGTGGTCCGTGAAGAATTTTGCCTGCCGGACAATCTAGAGCCCATAAATCTGCTGGCCATTGGTTACACAGACGAAACTCCACAAAGTCCGGACAGACACGCCAAAATGAGGAAGCCTATCTCAGAAATGATCTCCTACGAGACTATGTAGGCATTTTTTTACAGTTTTATCCAAAAATATTCCCACCAGTAAAGGGGTTGCCTAACTCAGCTAAAGCCAGCCCCTTTTGCTTTTTGAAGAATTTCACAAAACCATAAGCAATAAGTTTTAGATGTGGATAAGTTGATTAGACATACACAATTCTGAAAAGTATTTTCCCAACAATAATCACTTTATCATACGAGATATTTTTCATCACTTTGTCATAGTCAATCGGCGGGGCAAAATACATTTTGTTTCCACTCTAAAATACTGTTTCATACTATCAAACCTTTCATGAATAGAAACTCTCATTTCGTCCATATAAAATAATTTCATTTTGAAATATGGCAGTTCTGCCATTATTATTCCCTTTCATATTCATATACGGGCATTACTTTTGTCCTTTACTCCGGAAATACTTCGTTTTATAATGAAAAAATTCTAAATGTCTCGATACAGTCCTGGAGACTATTCTGGGACGGGACTTGGAAGGAGCCGTCTACCGGGCTTATCGCGCCAAACCTTCATGGTACCTGTTTTTGCTTCCAAACCGTTCTGTAATCTTTTCCCTTTCCGATTTACGAAAGGCGTCCATGGTCCATCGTATAGACGATATCTGCTAGATTCATTGTGGATTTTCTATGAGAGACCAGAACTACCGTCTTCTCATCCCAGGATTCCTTTAGAGATTTCAAAATCATTCCCTCATTTAGGGAATCCAGATTACTGGTAGGTTCATCCAGTAGCATCAGCGGCGCATCGTGAAGAAAAGCCCTGGCAATTCCGATTCTCTGCCGCTCCCCGCCTGAGAGCGTATCTCCCAGCTCCCCTACCTGCGTATCGTAGCCCTTTGGGAGGGTCATGATAAAATCATGAATGGAAGCCTTTTTTGCAGCTTCCATGATCTCATCTCTATCAGCTCCCGGTTTTCCCACCGCTATATTATTGGCAATGGAATCGTGAAACAGATAAGTTTCCTGCGTCACGTATGACTCCAAATCTCTCAGATTCGAGGTATTCACTCTACGGACATCTTCCCCGGAGATTTGCATCTGTCCCTGTTGCACGTCCCAGAAACGCATCAGCAGCTTCAGCAGCGTAGACTTCCCGGAGCCGCTGACTCCGTGAATACCAATGATTCTCCCCTTGGGAATCTGGATGGAATAGTCCTTCAAAATCTGCTCCTCCTCGTAAGAGAAATCCACCTGGCAAGCTGCCGCCCCCGCAAAGCCAATCTCTTCCTGCCCGGTCACTTCCTCCACCTGCGGAATCTCTTCCAGAAGAGAGAGCACCCTCTCCCCGCTGGCAAGAGTCTGATTTAGATTGTTGGAGAGGCTCGACAGAGCTACCACCGGTCCGAAAGACCCCATCATGGCAATGGTCGCAATCAAGAAATTCTCAAAGCTGACACTACTTCCCAGATAAGAATAGAGCATCAAAAACAGCATCCCAAAGGAAAACAGCAAAATTGCCAGGTTCGTCACCGACTTCTGGGACGCTTCCAGACGGTTCAGATCTTTCTGCATTTTGCCAAGCTCTCTGGAACGTTTCTCCATCTGGCTCATACGGTTTTGTCCGTCTCCATACTGAATCGTCTCATCTAGCCCCCTCAGAGAACCCAGGATAAAGCTGTTCAGATCACCGAAGGAGGTTCGAAATTCCATTCCCTTTGCAGCGCCCTTTCTTCCGTTCACCAGAGGTATCGCCACGCCGACCGTCACATAGCCTGCCAGTGCCAGCAGACCCGCTCCCAGCGAATGCACGCCGATGAAGATCACCATCACAAGGGATGTCAAAAACGCGATGGCAATGGGAGAGATCGTGTGCGCATAGAAGACCTCCAGCAGTTCAATATCTGAGGTGATAATTGATATCAGATTTCCCTTGTCTCTTCCTTCCAGCTTCGCGGGACAGAGCTTTCGAAGCACCGCAAAGGTCTTGTGGCGAATGATCGCCAGCAGCTTAAACGCAATAAAATGGTTACAGTACTGCTCTCCATAGTGAAGAACGCCTCTTAACACAGCCAGCACCACCAGCACCACAGCTAGACTGACCAGGCTTAAAGAGGCCAAAAAGCCTGCGTTTTCCGGAGTCGTGTTAACTCCCAATACCGATAGAATCCCGTGAATCATCCCATATCCTGCCAGAATCGTGAGGAAAATCGCGCAGAGATAGCCGATCACTCCCAGCAAAATCGCCGCACACATGACCGGCAGCAGGGGACGGACCAGCCCAATCAATTGACCCATGATCTGAATTCCGGTTCTTCTGTGTCCCACCACTCCTGTATTTTTTTCGGCTTTGCTCATACCGTCACCTCCCCTGTTCCTGTCTCAAATTTCAAAGCAGCCGCCCCCTGTGTTCCTCTGGACGCCTTCTGGCTGTACATCTCTAATTCTCTCTGATACTGATACAGCTCACGGTATGGGCCGCCCTGGGCCATCAGCTCATGGTGAGTGCCATGCTGTGCCACCATCCCGTCCTTCAGCATATAGATACAGTCAGAGCCTTCCACATTGGCAAGACGGTGGGATATCAAGATAACCGTCTTTGTCTCGGCCAGACGGTGAATGACCTCCATAATCATTTCCTCGCTCTCCATGTCGATGTTCGAGGTAGCCTCGTCAAAGATATAGATTGGACTGTCATGGAGCAGCGCTCTTGCTAGAGCCAGCCTCTGGCACTGTCCACCAGAGAAGTTGCTGCCTTTCTCTAACAACTGTGTATCCAGCCCTTCCTGGGCATTTAAAAATCCTGAAAGATTCACCTTTTCAAGAACCTGGTTCATCTCCCCGTCAGAGGCATCAGGTTTTCCCATCTTTAGGTTCTCCTTAACGGTCCCCTTGAACAGATAACTGTTATGGCTGACCAGGGTAATTTTCTCCATTAGACTTTTCTCTGAAATTTCTGAGAGTTCCTGTCCATTGATTCGAATACTGCCCTGGTAATTTTGATTTCTTCCCATCAAAATTCCGGCAATGGTACTCTTGCCACACCCGGAGGTTCCTACCAAAGAGGTGAAGCTACCCGCTGGAAATTCCAGGGACACTCCTTTTAGAATCTGTCTGTCTTCTTCATAAGAAAAACGCACCTCCCTGGCCTGGATAGACAAAGGTCCGCCGACAAGGACCCCTGTCTTCTCCTTCGGCTCCGGAAGATCCAGGAGTGCAAAGATTTTATCGCTGGCCGCCATCCCGTTCATCGCGATGTGGAAAAATGACCCCAAAAGCCGAAGAGGAATGAAAAACTCTGACGCCAGCAGAATAATCATCAGCGCGCCTGCGATTCCCAAATTTCCCGCCGCAAACTCCCGCAGAGTCACAATCATACCCACTGCTGCTCCGCCGTAGGCAATGATGTCCATCATACTGGTGGAGTTCAGCTGCATCGTCAACACCTTCATCGTAATCTGCCGAAATCTCTGGGATTCCTCATCCATTTCTCCTGCCTTCTGTTCGTCGGCCTGATAGATTTTCAAGGTGGTCAGCCCCTGTAGGTTCTCCAGGAAGCTGTCACCCAACTCCGTATAAATGCCCCAGTATTTATTCAGCAACCTCTTAGCGAATTTCTGCACCGCCACGATAGATAGGGGAATCAGCGGTACGCAAATCAGTAGCACGAGGCTGGCCTTCCAGTCTACAAAGAACAGAAGGATGAACAACGTAACAGGAGCAAGAAGGCTGTAGAAAAGCTGCGGGAGATATCTGCCGAAATAAGTCTCCAACTGTTCTACGCCTTCCGCTGACATCTGAACCACCTCCGAGGTAGATACTTTTTCCTGATAGGAAGCACCCAGACGCAGCAGCTTACCATATACCTTTTCCCTTAGAATACGTTTCACATCCACACTCGCTTCATAAGAAGCATAGGATGCCTGGCGGTCACAGAAAAAACGAAGTGCCATTGCCCCTAAAATGGAAATTCCGTACACCAGAACTGTATTTTTCACTAACTCTCCCAGGAAGGCTTTCTCTACCAAGACAGCCAGACAGTACACGCTCAAGACCTGACAAAGCAGAGAAAGCCACTGCCAAAGCACCTGATACGCAATATATTTTTTCGCATGAGATAACAATCTCACCAAACGTCCTTTAATCATTACTATCCCTCATCCTTCTTTTTTCCTTTACGCTGCATATCAGATGCCACACGGCAAGTATGGGATGATACAACAGCATTCTCGGCCCTGAAAAACGCATGACTGTAAGAATTCGCTCCCTCATAACAGGTTTGTAACAGTGTACCCTACAATTGGTGCAAAAGGTTTTATTCTCCATAAACAGACATTTCTCGCTGCGGGCCATGGCATAATCCAACAGTTCCTGACAGTCAGAACACAGTTCTCCTTCGTGCCGAGACTGGTGGTTCTTCCAACAATAGAGAGTAATCATTTTCCTGACCACTATCTGTTCTTTCTGCCGCTTTTTCTTAATATCACTCATTGATCTATCGCTTCCTTCACCGCAGAAGAAGTCATTTCCCTATGATCTTTTCTCTCTTCCTCGCCGTCCTTAACGGTCTTCACCCTCAGGAAGAAATACAGGACATGGCACACCCAGACTATGGCCAGGCACACGCTTCCCACAGGCACCTTGCTCATGAGAACAAAGCCAATCACCATAATAACCGTAACTGTGCCCACGATAGAAAATTTCGTCCGAAGGGTCATTGCTTTTTGCTTCACGAAACTCTCCAGATGCTTCTTGTACAGGTTCGTCCCTAAGAACCAATCGTGAAGACGTTTGGAGCTCCTCGCGAAGCAGAATACGGTCACCATATAGAAAGGCACCGTCGGAAGAATCGGCAATATTACGCCGATCGTTCCCAATCCCAGGCACAGCAGTCCCAGAATCAGCCAAAAAATCCTAAACGGGTTATTTTTCATAATATTCTCCTACACTGTCAATACAAATGTTTTTCCTTCCACCTGTGTTACGTCTAATTCTATTCCATACAGCTGCTTGATGCTCTCCCGGCTGATGACATCCTGAGGATTTCCCTGCACTGCCACCAATCCGTCTTTCAGACCGATTACTTTGTCCGAAAAATAAATCGCCTGATTGATATCATGGAGTACCATGATGATGGTAATTCCGAACTCCTGATTCAGTTTTTTCACCAATTCCAAAATTTCGATCTGATAACGGATATCCAGATATGTAGTAGGTTCGTCCAAAAACAAAATCTTTGTGTTCTGGGCCAGAGCCATGGCAATCCACACCCTCTGGCGCTGACCACCGGAGAGCCGTGAAGCCTCCCGGTTTCGGTATTTCTCAATGTTTGTCACTTCCATCGCCCACTGTATCAATCTCTCATCCTCATCACTTCTGCCCTGCATCATTTTCATATGAGGGGTTCGACCAAAGGAGACCATCCGCTCCACCGTAATATCATCACTGGAAGTATTATATTGGTGTACAATCGAGACCTTGCGGGCAAAATCCTTCAATACCAGATTTTGAATGTTCTTCCCACGGAGAAAAATCTTTCCTTTTCTGGGGTACAAATTTTTCGTCATCAGTGAGAACAGCGTGGATTTGCCACTGCCGTTGGCTCCCATTATCGTCGTGATCTGTCCGTCCTGAATCTGAAAAGACACGTCCTTCAGAATCTTGTTTTTACCATAGGAAAACGACAAGTTCTTCACTTCCATTGCAGGCTTGTCCGCCTTTGCTGTCTTGGCAGTCTCTGCCGCCACAGCCTTTATATCCTCAAGTATTTTATTCTCAGCTTGCATATTTTTTCGACCTCCTCAGCAGAATGATAAAGAATGGGCCACCTACCACACTCATGATAATGGATGCGGACACTTCGTACGGCGACGCAATCGTCCTTCCGATGGTATCTGCCAGCAGAAAAGTAAACGCTCCGAACAGCATGGAAAACGGAATCAAAGCCTTGTGATCGCTTCCGACCAAGATTCTTCCAATATGCGGCACAATCAAGCCGAGGAAACTGATCGTTCCCGCCACTGCCGTGGAGATACTAGCCAAAAGCACAGCCACCAGGGAAATCGTGATTCTCATGGTATTGACGTTGACTCCCAGGCTCCTCGCCGTCTTATCCTCTAAGGAGAGCAGATTACATTTTCCTGAGAAGATGACCGCCAAAATTAATCCAATGACGACATAAGGAACCAGCGTCTTTACATCGTCCCAGATCTTCATTGTGATATTGCCGTTTACGATAGACGCCACCCCTGACATGTTTCCTCCACTCATAGAGTTCATCGCACTAGACAGACCAGTAAACATAGAGTTCACAGCGACACCGACCAAAATGATTCTCAGAGGGCTTAGCCCACCCTTCCAGGACAGACTGTAGACCAGAAAGAACGCCAATACGCCTCCCAAGAATGCAAACAGAGGGGTAAAGAAAAACAAGGTCGGTGCAAACGCTATAATCAATACAGCCGCAAAGCTGGCTCCGCTGGAAATACCGATGATTCCAGGGTCTGCCAACGGATTCTTCAACACCGCCTGGAACAACACACCAGAGACCGCAATCGCTGCTCCCGCCAGCATAGAAATAATAATACGCGGAAATCTCAGGTCATAGATCGTCGCCACATCTTCGTTATATTTTACAAAAAGCCCACCCAGCAAATCGCCAAAGCTGACCTTCAGACTTCCGATATTCACCGCCGCAAAGAACAAAATCACCAGCAAAACCGTCATGACCGCAAAAGACATCACTGCTCTGGCCATTTTCTTCTTTTTTCGACTCTTGTCCTGGCCTTCTGAGTTCATTGTTTTCTCCGTTATCAGGGCTTCCGCTTCTTTTTCTTTTGTCTCCATTTTGCCCTCCTTCCTATTTAGTAGTCTCTTTCAGAGTCTCTTCGTCCGTCTTCTCCGTAGCTTCAGAATCCTTGGCCGCCTTCGTCGCTTTTTCACTGTTCTTCTTTGCCTTTTTCTGGTCTTCCTTACTCTCCGGGTAGAGCATCGGTTGAAGCACTTCTAACGCCTCCGGATAACGGAAGGTGGCGCTCATTCCAAACAGCTCATAGGTCAGATCATAGACCCTATCCTCTTTTACCGCGTCAAAGTGCTTCCAGATATCATTGGTCTCAAAATCCTCTTTAAACATCTCCACCACCTGGTCAGGAAGCGCATGGGCCGCGCGAAGAATTACATCCGGCTCTTTCGTCTTCATATCCTCTGTGTTCACCGTCAGGAACTCTTGTCCAGTGCCGGCATAGACATTCTCTCCACCTGCCAGCTCAACCAGGCTTCCCACATAGGAATTCTCCGTTGCAATGATATAGGACCCCGGAAGCCCCATGAGCACTAACACCTTCGGCTTTTCTTTGCCCGCATTGTTATCCCTATACTCGTCATAAAACTCTGTGAATTCATCTACCATCTTCTGGGCCTCTTCTTTTCTGTCAAAAATCTCGCCCAGTTCTTGAATAGACCGATACATACCTGGCACACTTCTCAGATTCAAAAAAGCCCAGTCCGTATCAATCGCCTCATATTTCGGCTGCTGGTCCGCCTGAAGGCTGGCAGGACTTAAAATCCAGTCTGGATTTAGAGAGGCAACAATCTCCATATCAGGAGCCATTGCCGTTCCCACCTGAGGAAGATCCTGGTATTCCTTTGGCAAATCAGAGATCGTGGCTTTACAAATTCCCACCAAATCCAGATTCAATCTATCACAGATATCCGCCGTCGCCGCAGAAGTAGCGACAATCCGTGGTTCCTCATCCATCGCAGCTACTTTTTTCTTGGCAGCCTCCACTGCCGCCTTCTCCTGCGGGTCGTCGATCTCCAACAGAGTGGTCGTACTCTCATGGTCAGCTTCTGAGCCTTCAGCCTCTGTAATAGTCTCATTAGAGTCTCCCCGATTCTGGTCCACACAGCCTGTCAAGCTAGAAGCTGCCAAAGCCATAGCTAAAAGAGCCAGTATCAGCCACAGTCTTCTCTGCACATTTTTATTCATCATCGTCATCACCACCGCCCCATCGTCTCCAGTTTTTTCGGAACAAGTAAACAATTCCCGCAGCCGCTCCCATCAAAATTAAACCTGAGACCGTAATCGCGATAATCAAAGTCACTGCCTGGTTTCCCCCACTGTTCCCCTCTGCCTCCATGGTTCCTGAACCTTCCTCAGCCGTAGACAGGCTTAACCCCTGGGATTTATTCAGGGTACTGTCTGTCGAAGGCTCTTCGGCCGACGGAATCGCTGGGGTATCAATACTGCTCTGTAGCTTTGTCGTCTTTTTATCCTTATCCTCTCCCCCTGCATCAACCGCTTGACTCTGTACCGGCGCTGCCGTAGGAGCGGGAGTCGGTGTGGACGTCGTCTCCTGAGCTGCCTGTACCTGAAGGTTCGAAGCACCGGAGTATTCTGAACCTGAATTGTCCACAGTATCTGTACCTGAATTGTCCACCGAAGCTATATTTGCAGCGTCATCACTTCCTGCTGTCGAAGTCACCATCGTCGCGTTCATATCCGTGTTGTTACCCTCGGAAAAATTGCTGGGATAACAATAGAAAATTACGTCTCTTCCCATCAGGTCCACATACATGCTGCCTCTGACTACGCAGTTCTCGCTGGGAACCTGAATACAGATGTCCGCCGTATTGCCGTTGGAATCGCTTCCGTTTCCTGTGATTCCCATCGCAGGCGTCGACCAGCCTGAATCTCCTACATTCTGTACCCAAAAGCTATGACCAGAGGTTAAATCCATCAGACTCATCCGAATCGTCAGATAGTATTCCCCGCTGTCTGTGACTTCCAGGATACCCGTGGTATACACAGCTCCCTCAACCATACCCTGACCAGTGGCATAGGACGCCTCCCCACCGGAGTCTTCAATCTCGCCTGTTACCGGGTGTGCATAGCAGGGAGTGACCGAACAAGTATATACTGTTCCTGACGCTGCCTTCACCGGAGTGACAGGAATGACTATCCCCAGTAAAAGGGCAAGGACCATGCTCAACAATCCCGCAAATAGTTCCTTTTTCGTTGCCTTCATTTTATTGTCCCTTCCTTTATTAAATTTAGAACGCCTATCTATTAGTCTAAACTAACACTGATTTCAAAAAAATATGTGTCTATCTTTGACACCATTTTCATACTTTTAAGTTAGTCAAGACTATTTCTCACATTCTATGTATCATAGTTAAAAAAACATGTCAACAGCAGATTTTTGCTTCGTGCTTTGAGAGCACAGTCTTTTCTTCTCACTTTTCTTTTGATTACAACTTTTCTCTATATGTGCTTAAATCTTAAAAATTTTTAAATTTTTTTGCATTATAAAAACCTTTAAGCTGGGCTTCTCTGACTCATCAGCCTAAAGATATTCCCACCCGCCATCCTGTTCTCTTTTCAGTAAGGATTTTCCAAACTCCCCTTCCCAGTTCTACAGCCAGAAAACCAGCAAAGCCGTGCTCTCCGGCATATGCGTTCTTCCCACATTACAGGTAGTAGTCACTGGAATCATCCCCTTTACTTCTCCTCCCTGTCTTCTGTGGAATCTACATGCCTCCAACGGTATTCTCAGCTTTCCATCTCTGATCTGTGCCAGATGAAGCATTCCATTCTGTTCGTATTTCAGCGATTCCAAATGTCCTGTCATCTTTTCTCCGTTCACACGGGATTTCGCGGTCATCTCACAGATGGACAACTCCAACCAGCTTACTCTCTTATTATGCCTCAAAACCGCTGGTTTTTTAAATCCTCTGTTTGCCATAGAGATACTGCATCCATGCTGCTGATTCATCTGATAAATCATAAAATAGACTTCCCACATCCCATGTCCCAGAACTTCAGCCAAAAAATTTTTAGAAAGGATTTCTTTCTTTTCTACAGAATAGATGCTTCGTATCTTCTGATTATTTCGAATCATGGAAGACAGCGTATAATAGTCTATATTCTCTACCATGTCTTTGACATTTAACAGAATTTCTCTGTCTGCAACTCCAATATTATGCAGATAGACTTTCAGATTTTCAATCAGTTTTATATATCCTTTTATGTAAGCCTTTCCCAGTCCTGTGAACTCATAATCAGAATTCAGATAGCCATTTTCGCTGCAAGCCTTCAAATAGCGGCTCACAGACCCGTGATTCACACCACAGATCTCTGCGATCATCGCAACTCTTCCTCTTTTTTTCCCCATCTTCTCCAATTCAATCAGATATTGAATCTGCATCATTGTCGGGTGGTTTCTTCTCTTAAAGCTTTCTCCCTTTTTCATGCGTAAATCCCTTTACCATATATGGACATTTAATTCCCGGCATTTTGTGTCAGACGGCAGTTCTTCTTCCTCTGCCGTAAATGCGATAATTCCATCTCCCTCTGTGATGGGAACTACTGTGCTCAGTGTGAAACTAAAAATGTCCGATGGAATCCGAAATCCCAGCTCTGTCCTCTGCGCTTTTATCCATCTGTCCTCATCTTTATACCACAATTTCTTTGAATAGTTTCCTGTTATCGGCTGAAGATAAAAATAACTGGTGTCTTTTTTTATCTGCATACATATCTTCTCCGAGAATTCATAAAATTCCTCGGATAAAACTCTCGGATATCTTTGCTCTGTCAGGTAAATTCCCATGCGAAAAATATAATTTCCTTCCTCATACATAGTATCTAAATTCAAATTTTTTGCTACACGGTCATACGTATTCCCATACTTCAAAAACTCACAAACTCCCTGAATCACACCACCACTAACCACATGCTCCATACGACACGCGTCCTCCTGAGCCTGCTCCTCATCTAATCCACAGACCATTTGCAAAAACTGTGTCAGGTATTGATGTCTGGTCAAGCATTCTGCTCCCTGTGTCTTTCCAAAATCAGTAAGTTCTAAGACTTTACTCTTCCCTGGTTCTTTTAAATACCCATGTTTCACCATCTGTTTCACAAGATAATTTATCTCGTGCTTAGTAATATTCAAATGTATACAAATCTCCGACATCGTAATCTGCTTTCCTCTATTCCACCACAGATACAGAGTTTCTAAAAGATCTTCCTCTTTTTCGGCATTGGTAGACGGTATATTTTCTCCGATTTTCCCGCTGAAGCCATCAAGCTTATTTCCCTTTTCCATCTCAGTGCCCCTTTCATATTCGCCCAATAAAAGTTAGTTATTTCTAACTATCTTTGAAGCTATTATAAAAATCCTCCTCACCTTTTGTCAATCCTTTTTTAGCCACCAATTCACAATGTGACTGTTCTCTGTCTGGTAAACGTCTTCTCATGTGAACACGGCAGCCGCTTGCCGGGCTAATCACAGAGCAAAGTAGCATCGAGCGTTTGTGTAATAAGAAAAAGCAGCTTTCAAGATCACCCCAGGATCTTAAAGCTGCCTCTTTGCTTCTTATCTATCTTTCAAAGGTCTAGTGGGATTCAATTCCAGGCCTTCTACTCGCTGTTTGTTATTTTATAGCTACAAATTCAATCTCCACCAAACCATCTTTGGGGAGCTTTGCCACTTCCACACAGGACCGAGCAGGTTTTGCATCTCCAAAATATTCTGCATAAATCTCATTTACAACAGCAAAGTCACGAATATCCGCCAGAAATACGGTGGTCTTTACAACATCCTCTTTTGCGAATCCTGCCTCGTCCAAAACTGCCTGTATATTTGCCAGAGACTGCTTTGTCTGTGCCTGCACCCCTTCTGCCAATACTCCTGTCTCAGGCACTAAGCCCAGTTGACCGGATGCATACAGCATATTTCCTTTCTGAATTGCCTGCACATAAGGTCCTACCGCTGCAGGTGCTTTGTCCGTGTTGATAATTTTTTTCTCCATAGTAACCTCCTATCATTTTCCAATTCCCTCAACCTTGAGGGGCATTTCTCGTTTTACACGCCGCCAGTACTACACTAAGTACGTGTTCTTGTACTCCTCACGAATTTTTTCCGGCACCAGGCTGCCTCCGGTAGCCCACACGATATGGGAAGCCTGGTCCATCTTGTCAGATAGTCCATTCTCTTTCACATATCTTTTCAGCTCCTCACTCTTATTCAGCTTAACTGGCCCCTGAAAAGCAGCGCAAGCGCTGGGTTCGAGAAAGATATCCTCCGTCTCCAAAAGATCTCTCATATAATCATACAGCTTTCCATCCTGTATTGTCAATTCTCCACTGAGCATCGTCTTCATAACGCCGCCCACAAAACCAGACGGTCTTCCCACTGCCAAGCCGTCCGCATGGGTCAGACCAGTCAGCCCAATATCCTGAACGGAAATTCTGCTGTTCAGTCCTGTAGCCATTCCCACCAGCATACAAGGTGCCTGGGTCGGCTCCACAAAAAAGCAGTGTACCGCATCCTGAAACACCTGCTTCAAACCAAAGGTCACGCCTCCCGGCGCTCCACCCACACCACAAGGGATGTACACAAACATAGGGTGCTCTGCGTCCACAGCGACGTTCCGTTCCTTCAGCTGGCTCACCAGACGTTTCGCTGCCACTGCATAGCCCAAAAATAAATTTCTGGAATTCTCATCATCCACAAAATAACTCTTCGGATTCTGATCAGAGAGTTCTCTGCCGTGTTTTACCGCTTCACTATAATCCGATTCATATTCCATAACCGTCACTCCATGGCTGCGCAGCAGATCTTTTTTCCATTGTTTCGCATCCGCTGACATATGGACAATCGCCTTATAACCCACTGCTGCGCTCATGATACCGATACTCATACCCAGATTTCCGGTGGACCCCACCTGCACCGTGTAGTCCTGAAAGAATTTTCTGCATTCTTCATCTGCCAGCTTCTCATAGCTGTCCCCTTCGCTCAGAAGACCGTGTTCTAACGCCAAATCCTCCGTGTGTTTCAGAACCTCATAAATGCCGCCTCTGGCCTTTACAGAACCGGCAATCGCGAGATGACTGTCCTGTTTTAACAGGAGCCTTCCCTCTAACTCACTTCCATATTTCTCGTTGATGTGGCCCTGCATGTTCGGAATCGGAGTCAGAACGGATTCTATGATTCCTCCTCTGTCTCTCGTCTCTGGAAAACACCTCATGATAAATGGAGCAAAGCGCTTCAATCTCAATTCCGCATCCTCCACATCGGCCATAGCCAACTCTGAGTCTTTGGCGCTCTTAACAAACGCTTTCTTGTCTGGGTTCACCCAGACGACTTCTTTTTCCACCTGTATATCTTTTATAATCGGAATCTCTTCCGCAATTTTCCTGCCGTCTATCTTTTCCATGCTTCATTCCCTTTCTCTCATACTGTTCTAAGCCTGCCTCTTCTTTCTGACATAAGACGCCGGTGGTTCTCCTACATACAGCTTAAAATATTTATAGAAGTTATTCAGATTCTGATATCCCACCGCCTCAGCTGCCTCTTTGACAGACATCTGTCCGTCCTCTAGAATTTGCACGCTTTTCTCAATTCTCACTTTATGCACATAGGAAACAATCGTCATCCCCGTATGTTTCTTAAAAACTCTCGCAATATGGCTCTCAGAACAGAAGGTAATGCCTGCCAGAGTCTCCAACTCTATTTTTTCAGCGTAGTGTTCATAGATATATTCAAGAATCGTATTCACGATCTCGTTGCCGGTGAATTTCCAGCCCACCGCACGGGCAATCGCCTGTCTTAACTGTCCAAATTCTATGGGTTTTGATATGATATCGCTGGCTCCCAGTCTGAGAGCTTTCTGTGCATACTCAAAAGAATCATAGGCGGTGATGATAATCACCTTGCTGTCTTCCATCTTCTGGATAATCTCAAACCCGTTCATATAGGGCATGTGGATGTCCATGAAAACCAAATCCGGTTTTTCTCTCTTTATCAGGCTCCAGGCATCTCTCCCGTTCTCCGCCGTCCCAATGATCTCGATGGGAAGCTTCTGTGCATCCAGAAAGTGACGAATAATATTTAAAGCCGCCTTCTCGTCATCACATATCACTGCCCGAATCATACAATCTCCTTTCCGTGCTCACCACTCGAAATGGTATTTGTATCCGAAAACAGGTATCCCCATTTTTCTCAGAGCCGATCCTAAACTCACAATTTTCCCCAAACACAGCCTGCAATTTATAATAAATCATAGACAGTCCATGGGAAGTGCTACTTTGAATTCCTTGGTTTATCACATAACAGGACTGAGAAGTCAATTTATTTCCCGAATTGATAATCTTGATCTCTACCATATCTTTCTTCCTGTTAGAGACAATTTTTATTTTTTTTCGAACTGTCTCTGAAAATCCATGTACGAACGCGTTCTCCACAATCGGCTGAAGAAAATTAAACGGAACCCTTGCCTGTAGTGTCTTCCGGTCAATTTTATAGATCACTTCCAGATCGTCCTCGTACCTCAGCTTCTGAAGCTGTAGATATGCCTGCACATATTCCACTTCTTTTCCCAAAGGAACCGTGGAATTCTGAGTCCGCAGCGTGTAATGGAACATCTTCGACAAGTCCACAATGGACTGATACAGCGGCATCAATCCACCGTCCAGCGCCATGGACGCCATACTGTTTAAGGTATTAAATAAAAAATGATTGCTGATTTTTAAGTCTGTCATGGCGTACTGCGTATCCTGAAGATTCTTCACCAGGATTCTCTGGGACTCCTCATGAGAGGCAATACACAACTCCTTTTCCATGAGCTCCCTGCGAAATTGTTCGAATTCGCAAAAGTTCTTAATCGCTTTCACAATTCTCTGTAAAAGAGATTTGATTCCCGCAACCACACTTTCTGGGACATCATAAACATTCTCAATCTTTCCCTTTCCGCTCCCAGAATGCCGGATATAGCCACTCTGGATATAGCCTAGGAAAACACCCCGAAAACAGATCGGATAGTGATAGACTTCCATCCCATTTTTACAGTAGTAAACGTGTTCTTGTTCCCATTCCTTCGGTGAAACCTGCCTCATACAAGAACAGATACCCGCATTGTTGGATGGCTGACAGCATTCCACACAAAATTCTGGAAAATACTGGCTTTGGAGAATCAGATTCCCAAGAGAATCAAAAATCGCATAGCCATAGTGAAGAGTCTCCAGAAACTGGGTTCGAATCGCCTCTGCCGCTATATAGATTAAATCCGGTGCAATTGGCTTTTTGTCAGCTTCTTCTCTCTCTGGAAATTCCTGGTTAACCTCCTCAATGACGGGATTCGAGACTAGCAAATGCTGAAAGGGGACATTTCCAGTGTTATAAATCCTATGCTCTACTCCAGCCTTCCAATGATAAAACTCTCCGACTCTGAGATGGCTCTCTTCACCATCCAGAACCGAAATTGCCTGTCCCTGCACAACATAGATCACCTGCTCGTCATAATGAATATGCTTTGGTTGGCAGCTCCCCGCATAGAGACTCACAAGCCCCACCTGTAGCCCTTGTATTGATAAGATTTCTTTGTTTTCTGTCAACCAGAGAACTTCTCCCCAGTCTGTCTTCTGCCGAACCATCTGACGCCTCCTCTGATTTCTTATTCTTCCTTCTAAAGATAAAAGAATCCACGGTTCTTGTCAAATTTTGTTCTTCTATCTTTACAACTTGTTCACTTGCTTTAGTATTCATAAAAAGCCGCCATTCATTTGGCAGCTCTTTATGATTTGTTGCAAGACAATCGCTCACGTTCGGAGGGACATGGCATAAAACATTACCGATTGCCTATCTTCTTTTATCAGTCTTCAAAGGCTCCTGCCGGATACAGTGGGAACTTCGCAATCAGAGCCTCTGCCTGTGCTTTGCAGGCCGCAAGATTTTCCTGATCTTCCGGCGCGTCTGCAACTTTATTCATGATTGCCGCGATCTCTTTGATCTCTGGCTCTTTTAATCCTCTCTGTGTAACTGCTGTCAATCCAATACGGACACCGCTGGTCACAAATGGTTTCTCTGGGTCAAACGGAATCATATTCTTATTTACAGTGATTCCCACAGCGTCCAGCGCGTTCTGGAATGCTTTTCCTGTGATGTGTTTTCCTCTCAGATCAGCCACCAGAAGATGATTGTCTGTTCCGCCACTCACAATTCGGAATCCATAGTTTGTCAGCTCTTCTGCCAAGCATTTCGCATTTTTCACTACCTGCTCCATAATCGCTTTAAATTCATCAGACGCAGCATATTGAAAGGACCATGCTTTAGCCGCCATGGTATGTAACTGAATGGAACCCAGAGCTCCCGGAAAGGTTCCTTTATCCAGAAGCTTTGCATGCTCCGCTTTACAGAATACCATACCACTTCTCGCACTACAGAAAGTCTTTGTGGTAGAAGAAGTCACAAAATCAGCATACGGAATCGGACTTGGAATTACTTTTGCTGCCACCAGTCCAGCCACATGAGCCATATCTACCATGAAATAAGCCCCTACCTCTTTTGCTACTTTCGCGATTCTCTCATAGTCGATCAGTCTGGAATAAGAACTAGCCCCTGCGATAATTAATTTCGGGCGGTATTCTTTTGCTTTCTCCTCCAGTGCGTCGTAATCAATCAACTCTGTCTCCGAGTTCATCGCATAGAATTCAAAGTGATAAATCTTACTTACCCAGTTAGCAGGTGAACCATGAGTCAAATGGCCTCCCTGGTCTAGTCTCATACTCAACACTTTGTCTCCTGGCTCCAGAATAGATGCAAACACACTGTAGTTTGCGGTGGAACCGGAATAAGACTGAATGTTCACATGGTCTGCTCCAAACAGCTCTCTCGCTCTCTCGCAGGCCAATTCTTCCACTTTATCCGCAATATGAGAGCCTGCCTGGAATCTCTTTCCCGGATAGCCTTCCAGTGTTTTATTGGTAAACACGCTTCCGGTCAGTTCCATAACTGCCAACGGCGCCGTACTCTCAGAAGCGATCATTTCAATATTATGTTCCTGACGTTTTAATTCCTCGTCCACTAATCCCGCCAAAACTGGATCTGTAGCTCTTGTTACCTTTAACATGTTAAAAATCTCCTTTCAAATTTCTCACTATATATGTAATTTAATTACGTTTTTCTTCGATCGCCCAGATTCCTTCCGGATCGTCAATTCCAAATTGCTCTGGATGAAAGACAGGATCTTTTCCCTGTTTTTTCTGTTCCTCATAATCTTTAAATATCGCAAAAGCCTGCTTCGACATCAGCGCAACCGCGATAATATTCAGCCAGGTCATAATACCTGCTCCTGTATCTCCCATCGTCCAGATAATATCTACGTTGACCAAAACACCTGAGAAAGTGGACAGAATAAAGATTGTACGAATTACCCAGACTGCTGTCTTTTTCCCTTTAAACAGGTAATTCACATTGCTCTCAGCCTGGTATTCATACCCAATCAGGCTCGTGAACACAAACAATACAATGATAATCGCAAACAGCTTACCGCCCAAAAGAGAACCATAGGTGGCTTCCAGAATATCCTGTGACCAACCTACACCATACTGACTCCCTGGCAGATACTCAACAATCATTTTCCCCGTCGTTTCATTGATGACATTATAGGAATTGCTCAAGAGCAAAATAATAGCTGTGGAAGTACAAACAATAAAAGAAACAATATATACGGACAACGCCTGTACCAGTCCCTGTTTTGCCGGATGCGTCACCTCAGCGGCCGCAGATACAATCGCACCAGAACCTTGGCCTGCCTCTGTGGAGTACACACCCCTTTTTACTCCCCACGCAATCGCGGAACCTACGATTCCTCCAAACACCGCATCCACCCCGAACGCGGAACCGAAGATCTGGCCGATTACACCCGGAATATTTTTGAAATAAATCACAACAATTCCGATCGCCATCAACATGTAGACCAAACACATGATCGGAGCTGCCTTCTCAGCAAACTTACCGATTCTTTTCACGCCACCGAATACTACAATAGCCAGAAACACACATAAGATCACGCCTCCTGTAATCATTCCTGTGCCAAAAGATCTCTGGAATGTGCTCGCCACAGAATTGGCGTGCAGCCCCGGCATTAAAATTCCAGGTCCTAATATTGTAGCCAATGCAAACAAAACCGCATATGGCTTAATCTTCAGTCCTCTCTCTATAAACAGCGCAGGACCTCCAATATACTCTCCATTAATTTTAGTCTTATAAGCCTGTGCAAGTGTGGACTCCATGAGTGCTGTAGCCGCTCCTAATAGTCCCAAAACCCACATCCAAAATACCGCACCTGGCCCTCCAAAGTAGATCCCTGTGGCAACTCCGGCCACACTTCCCATTCCCACACGAGAACCAACTGTCGTGGCAAATGCCTGGAATGGTGTAATTCCGCTTTTGCTGTCAGGGTCTGCTTTCACCAGCAAATGTATCATATCCTTGAACAGTCGAATCTGCGGAAACTTCAGTCTGATAGAAAAATATACCCCCGCCACCAGACAAATCACAACCAGTACGTTACTCCAGACAATGGAATTTACCTGTGTTATCGCATTGTTGAAAAATTCCATTTTTTTCTCCTTCTTGGTTATTTCTTATATTCTTGATTATTCATTGTGCACAACTTTTATGAATGTATTATCCCAAATCTGTTGCTTATTTACTATTACTGATCTTGACTCTCTTTTTATCAATTTTGATTTTTCTCTGTATGAGGAAACACGCTTTATCATAATTACTTTTTATCCAGACATGACAAACCTCAAAATCCAAAATCTTCTATAAATGAAAATTACGAACACCGACAACATTTTGGTATAATAAACGAAGAATTTTATAATAACCAGGAGGAACCGTAAAATGAAGTTTAAAAAATTTATATGCATATCCACAATCATATGCACGGTCAGTTTAAGCTTTTTGGGATGTAAAGACACAGACAGCTCATCAGCAGACACACCCGAAGTAAAATCGGAGTCCCAAACCAGCGCGTCTGCGAACACTGAAATTTCTGAGACTCCAACACCCGATGACGGACAATCAGAAGAAAAATCCTCTGATGAAGTGCAGTCTATTAAGGCAGAAAACTCACAGACCGATAGCCAGGTGCTAGAACAGTATAAGATCATTCTCAGTCAGGCGGATTCTTATCCATATGATTCCACAGGAAGCAACATCCCCACGGGAAATTACAAATATGCCCTTGTACAGATGCAAAGCGACAATCCAATTCCTGCACTTCTCTTATCTCAGGAAACCCAAAATGGACCGTATTTCATACGTGTGTTTCAGTACAACCCTGACGACCAGACTATGTCCCAGCCCTCAGAAACCATTACGGAAGGCACTGCTGGAGTGGGCGGTTTCCGCGGCAGCTTAGGCATCATGAGAGATGGTAATGGATTATCACTCACTGAAGTTTCCAGCGGAACCGGAGACATGTCAGTTTCCCGCGTCACATTAGAAGGCGGTTCTATCAGTACATCGCCAGAATGGAATGGCCGTCTCGGAGATTCAGTTCCCGAAGCTTTAAACAGCGAAACGATCAACTGGAACGACGTCAGCAATACCGATGCCCTTGACAACTGGACGGCCGTTACCTCCAATTCAACCGAAGCCTCCAATAATACTGAAAACAGCTCAGAGGGAACTGCGTTGGAAAGCAGTGAAGCGCCAGAAGAAGCTGCCCTTCCCGAAGACAGCGGAAGAATTGTCTTTCAAGGTACTATTGACAACTACAGCTACGACCAGGTGATTGCTCTACAGGGAACGCCGGACCCCAACGGCGGCTCATCCACAGGTATGAGCTACCATCTGATTGTGCTAGATACGCCGCAGGTTATGGACCTGAGATCTGGCGGCGACCCGGGAACACGGAGCGGAGAAGTTTCCATGATCCGTATTTTCAACAGCGAAGGTCTAAGTCAATACAACGGACAGCACTTGACATTCAGCATTGATCCAAACCAAACCTACTGGCCCAGCGATACTTCACTGCCGGTAGGGCAGCCAGGTACCAGCGATATAAAAGTTCTAAACTGAAATCCGAAATATACACCGCCATAATGAGATCTTTTCTATTGAACAAAGTGGGCAGACCCACTTCAGTACCCCATCCCCTCAGTCTTTAAGGGGCACATCCCACTTTGCGCGCCGCCTTGCGGCGTGCGTATCCTTAGCGGAGCGTTTATGTAATAGGAAAAGGCTTTCCTATTACATAAAAAAATGAGATATTCCACGCATGGCACGGAATATCTCATTTTTTATAAACTAAACTCAAAATAAAATCCCAATATGATAAATCAAAAACGATGCAATCCACGCTACCGCACACTGTCCAAACACCATAGCGGCCGCCCACTTGCCTCCAAGTTCTCTTCGCACAGATGCAATTGCCGCCACACACGGAGTATACAACAGACAGAAGACCAACAGTGAAACCGCGCCCGGCACAGCCAAGCTATTCTGAAGCAATCCGGTACTTCCATACAGCACAGTCAAGGATGATACAACACTCTCCTTCGCCAAAAATCCAGAGATCAGAGAAGTTACAATCCTCCAATCTCCAAAGCCGACGGGAATAAAAATCGGTGCAAGAATACCCGCTGCAACAGCCAGAATACTGTTCTGAGAATCTGAAACCATATTCAGACTCATATCGAAATTCTGTAGGAACCAGATGACAATCGTCGCTATAAAAATGACGGTGAACGCCCTCTGTAAGAAATCTTTCGCTTTATCCCAAAGCAAATGCCCCACATTTTTTGCCCCAGGCATTCTGTAGTTGGGAAGCTCCATGACAAAAGGAACCGCCTTTCCTTTGAACTTCGTTTTCTTGAAAATCAGAGCCATTAATATTCCAGAAGCTATTCCAAACAAATAGAGTCCAATCATCACAATCGCCGCGTAATTCGGAAAGAATGCCGCAGTAAAAAACGCATAAATCGGCAGCTTTGCAGTGCAGCTCATAAACGGGGTCAGCAAAATGGTCATCTTTCTGTCCCTCTCTGAAGGAAGAGTTCTGCTTGCCATCACTCCGGGCACCGTACAACCAAATCCAATCAGCATCGGAACAATGCTCCTGCCGGAAAGCCCCAATTTTCTCAGCAGCTTGTCCATGATGAAAGCGACCCGGGCCATGTAACCGCTGTCCTCCAGAAGCGAGAGAAAGAAAAACAAAGTCACAATAATCGGTAAAAAGCTCAGGACACTTCCTACTCCGTTAAAAATTCCGTCTATCACCAGGGAGTGAAGAGCATGATTCACATGGGCTGTTTCCATCGCAGCGTCCACAGCCTCCGTCAGCCAAGTAACTCCCAGCTCCAATATACCCTGTAAAGTACTTCCGATTACATTAAAGGTCAGCCAGAACACAAGCCCCATAATTCCGATAAACGCGGGAATCCCCGTATATTTTCCTGTTAAAAACCGGTCAATTCTTCTGCTCCGAACCCGTTCCTTGCTTTCCTTGGGCTTTACTACCGTCGCCTGGCAGACACTCTCGATATACCGGAAACGCATTTGCGCGATAGCCGCTGCTCGGTCCAGCCCTGTCTCTTCCTCCGTCTGCTTTGCGATATGCTCCAAAGTTTCCTGTTCGTTTTCCGTAAGCTGAAGCTGCTCTAAAATCTTTTTATCTCCCTCTAAGATCTTGCTGGCAGCAAAACGAATGGGAATCCCATTTCTCTTGGCATGATCTTCAATCAGATGCATCACCGCATGTATTCCTCTATGAATCCCTTCTTCTTTTTCACAAAAATCAATGGACATCGGCGCTTCTTGATATTTCGCTATATGTATCGCATGCTGAATCAACTCCTCGATGCCCTCTCCCTTCGCCGCAGATATTGGAATCACAGGGACACCAAGGGCAGCTTCCATATCGTTTACTAAAACAGACCCCCCATTCTCTCTGAGTTCATCCATCATATTCAACGCGATCACCATGGGAAATCCCAGCTCCATAAGCTGCATAGTCAGATACATATTTCGCTCGATGTTGGTCGCGTCTACGATATTTATAATCCCTCTTGGCTTCTCCCTCAGAATGAATTCCCGGGTCACAATCTCTTCATTACTGTATGGAGACATGGAATAGATACCCGGCAAATCTGTAATCAGAGTGTTTTTATGTCCTCTGATTACACCGTCTTTCCGGTCCACCGTCACGCCGGGAAAGTTTCCCACATGCTGTTTTGCCCCTGTCAGCCGGTTAAATAGCGTCGTCTTTCCACAGTTTTGATTTCCCACCAACGCAAAAGTGAGTACTTCATCCTCTGGCAAAGGATTCTCGTTCTTCCGGTTATGATATTTTCCCCCTTCTCCATATCCTGGATGCGGTGTCTCTGAGCTGCGGACATCCATTCCAGAGGAAACCGGCGGATGTGCTTCGCTGATTTCTATATTTTTCGCGTCCTCCAGCCGGATAGTCAACTCATACCCATGGATTCTCAATTCAATGGGGTCTCCCATGGGAGCATATTTCATCACTGTGACCTCTGTCCCCTGAATCAAGCCCATATCTAAAAAATGCTGCCGCAAAGCCCCGCTTCCCCCCACGGAAAGAATCGTGGCTGTCTTCCCTATCTGAAGCTCACTTAGTCTCATAACCTCTTCCCTTTCTCTTTCGTTATCCAAGCTTTTCATTCTGCAAAAGCTTCCCGTTCCGCCAGGACAGCTCTGTTTCCAAAATATGCTCCAATTATATCATCTGAGAGAGGTTTATTCAATGCAGAAGAACTTCCTGCCAGGCTTATCGAGCAAAATACAAAGCGGATAACTTTTTTCTTCATAGTTATCCGCTCTGTATCTTATTCTAAACTGCCTCAGGCCATCTGACGGCTTGCTAATTGATAAAACACCCCTTTCTTCTGCATGAGTTCCTCATAATTTCCCTGTTCTACAATCACTCCTTGATCCATAACAAAAATCCTGTCACAATCCATAACCGTACTGAGACGATGCGCAATGACCATGCGCGTCGCTTTCAAGCCCGCAAGGCTCTCACAGACCATGGATTGTGTCACATTGTCCAGCGCTGATGTCGCTTCGTCAAAAAATAAAATCTTCGGTTTTCCTACAATCGCCCTTGCAATCAGAATTCTCTGTTGCTGTCCGCCCGAGATTGTCCCGCTGTTCTCAGATAGCACCGTATGAAGTCCCATCGGCATATCTTTAATATCTTTTTCCAGTCCTACTTCCTGAATAACCTGCTGTACTCTCTTCATTGTCGTATGGGGAGCTGTAATTGTAATATTCTCATAGATGCTTCCCGAGATCAAATTACCGTCCTGAAGCACCACGCCGAATTTTTTTCTCAATTCCCTCTTATCCATACTGTCAATATCTTTTCCGTCATAAAAAACTTTTCCTTTTTGCGGACGCTCAAACCCCAGAAGAATCTTCATCAGAGTAGACTTTCCGCAGCCGGACGCTCCCACGACGCCAATATACTCTCCTGGTTTAATATGAAAAGAAACGTCTTTCAGCACAGGGCCTGACTCTTTATCATACGCAAATGTTACGTTGGAGACCTCCACATCTCCAGTAAGAATCCCTGGCAGTACTGTGTTCTCCTCATACTCCGGTAGAGCAGACAGAATAGGTCTGCACCGCTGATACGCAGGTACCACTGCATTTACATCCAAAAAAGAGGAAACTACCTGCAACATAGCCCCGGAGAAAGAACCAAACGCTGTCATAAACGCCATAAAACTTCCGACACTCAGCCCCACATTTTTGCGAATCATAATATAATACAGTACAATAGAAAAAAATACCTGCAGCGCCGCTATCAGACTATCCACTACAATGCCCATTTTCTCTTTTTTCATGTAAATTTTTCTGGATTCCGCATAAGGCTTCAGGTATTCATATAGAGCCCGGTTTTCCACCCCTGCAATTCTGATTTTGGCGATTCCCGATAAAAACTGATACATAATAGAAGACAACTTTCCGTCTATTTCCATTTTCTTACCTTCGTACCGGGTCTGCCGGTATCCGATAAAACCAATCAGGAGCATAGCTGCCAAAATCATGACAATCGACACTTTCGCCAGATTTTTAGAATACTGAAACATTCTCCATAAATATAGCAAAGAAAAAACACCGCTTAGAAGAGTTTTCACCATGACATCTGCCATAACTTGAAAGATCGTTGTGATTCCCATGGCTCTCGAAGCCAAATCTGCGGATTCGTATTCCCGGAAAAAGCTTTCCGGAAGATTGAACAGACGATCGTAGGTAGCGCTTTGTACCGCATATTCCATTGCATTCATGCTTCGAAAGGTTGCTAAATTTTTCACAATTGTAAATGTGAGATTTCCTACCGTACACGCCAAAATCACCATGCAGATCTGCACCAGCCCGCTGCTGTCTGCCATCGGTATGAACTTGTCATATAACTGTTCATTTATCATAGGTAACAGCAGCCCTATCAGCGTTCCGATAAGCGCCATAATGCCGATATTCACAAAATCTCTCACATAGGCACTTTTCAGCCCGAAAGTCAGCAATTCCTTCCATCCGATTTTTTTGTTGGGATACGGCCGGTAAATCATATCTGCTTTGGGCTCTAAGCTGTCCGCAAATTTCTGATCTACACGGTAATTTTTTCCCGTAGTTACGTCATGAGCGGTATAGGCGCCCGGTCCTGCCGGAACACAGGCCACAGGCAGCCTTCCCTTGGCCGTATACGCAATCATCGGCCCTGAATCCTTCTTATACCAATTTTCCTCTAAGACAATTTCTCTGCTGGTAAAATGGGATAATCTCCCGATATCCCAAAGGCTGAATTTCTTTCGGCAGCTTTCTTTGACCTTCTCAAAAGGAGCAATATATACTCCCATGAAATCACAGACAAAGGCCGCGGCGTCATACATCCGGTTTCCGCTTTTCGGTGTATTCTGTCTATGTCTTTTTTTCCGGAACATATCCAAAATAATCTGCAGGCCCTTCTCGTATGTACTTTCCTGTTCCAGTGAAGCTGCGTAGATATATCCTTCTTCTTTGATAATATTGATATTGTACTGTTCTGCTATTTCTTCCTCAAATTCATCCGCTGAGAAAAGGCGAAGCTGTATCAGCTTCGCAAATTCCATTTTCTCCTCGTCCATATTCTCCGGCTTATAAGGATGAATTCTGGCCTCTTCCAAAGCCACCAGGCCGAACCGCCAGATTCCAAGTTGCTCATGTTCCCAGGCAAAAGCCGGTATTTTATCTCCTTCTTCCGCCTCATACAGCAGAAATCTTCTTCCTGGTTTTCCCTCTGCATATGGCACTATGTAAATCAGAACATGTCCCTCGTCAACACGAAAGGCCATTTCCGTCTGATCAGTCAGGAACATTTTTCCGCCTTTTAGATAAACTGATTCCATACAGTCTCCTCCTAAATATTCTGAATTAATCTTTGGTAATGGCCTTCCTGAGTTTTCAGTTCCTCATGTGTCCCTCTCTGCACAATCTTGCCTCTGTCCATGACAATAATTTCATCGCAATCGCGAATCGCTGACAATCTGTGAGCTACAATCACACAGGTACATCCCCTTCTCTTAATATTGTCAACGATCTCTTTCTCAACCAGAGGATCCAGGGCGCTTGTCGCTTCATCCATAATCAAAATCGTCGGATTCGTCACCAAAGCTCTGGCAATTTCCAGGCGCTGCCTTTGTCCTCCTGACAAATTAGAACCGCCTTCCGTCAATTCGTACTCATACGCCCCTGGTTTTTTCGTGATAATATCATGAATACAGGCATCCTTTGCCGCCCGGATCATATCCTCTTCCAGGACACTGCTGCTCCACATGGTTAAATTATCCCGGATCGTTCCGGAAAATAAAGTGATATCCTGACTGACTGTCGATACGCTGCAGCTTAAAATTTCTTTTGGAATCTGTTTCAGAGACATCCCGTCCATAAAAACATTTCCGCTCCAGGGAAGATACAACCCGCTTACAATCTTTGACACAGTAGATTTTCCGCACCCGGAACTCCCCACAAACGCGATGGAGCTCCCACTTTTCAAATGAAAATTAAAATTTTCCACCAGCGGACGTTCCAAAATATTATATCCAAATGAAACATCTCTCAACTCCACCTCACCCGTCAGTTTCGCCGTCATAGAAATTTTTTCTTCCGCCTCCTCAAATTTCCCATCCTGTTCATATCTCATAATGTCTTCCACACGACTCATATCCGCTTTCAAAGTCTGGATTCTCTGAATAAATCCCACCAGCTTATTTACAGGCTCGATAAAAGAAGCAAGAAGGCTCGTGTAAGCCACCAACATACCTGCCGTCATCTCTCCTTTGATAACCAACAGTCCCCCAAACATCAGAACCAGAACATTCGCGATCTCAGTAAACACCTCCGGAACCGCGTTTAAAATCTGCTGCAGCTTTCCCAGCTTTTGCTCCATCAAAATTGTCTTCGCGTAATACCCCAAAACACGGCTGACATACTCATTCTCCGCTCCCGACGCTTTCAGCGTGCTGGTGATATTCAGACCCGCAAATACAGCTCCGATCATCTTCCCCTGATCCTGCTGCATTTTCATCGTGGAATTCGCAATGGCATTGGAACTTACTTTCATCAGTACCACATTAATTCCAATACTGACAATGCCAATCAAAGTCAAAACGGGGCTGTACAACAGCAAGAGCACCAGATAAAACACCGCCACAAAGATATTTAGTACCGTCTCCGCCAGATCTCCGGCCAAAAACACGCTTACGTTATTGTTGTTTTCCACACGCTCTGCCAGATCTCCGGCATATCTCTGGTCAAAAAATCCCATGGGGAGCCGAAACATATGTGACAGAAATTTATGGGCCGAGATCATAGACATTTTGTTTTGAAGGCGCTGAAGCAAAATTCCCCTGTAAAACATAAGCGCCGCCTGAAACAGCATGGTAAATCCCATAATACACAAAAATACAGTTGTCCACTTATCATTTCCGCCCAGCAGAATATCATCTATGAAAATCTGAGAAAATACCGGAATGATCAACCCCGGAAATACCAGCAGCAGCCCAATGCTTACCAGCGCGAGAATAGACAAATACTGCCCTTTCAACCTCTCTTTGACAAAAGAAAAAAATGTTCGCTCCTTTTTCGTTTTTTGAAAATTTTCCGTTTTCTCAAAAGTCAAAACAATTCCGGTGAATGCCGCGTCCAGTTCCTCGTAGCTTAGCTTTCTCCTTCCCATTCCGGGATCGTTGATATAATAGTATTTCCCTCTATGGCCTTCAAAAACGACGAAGTGATTAAAATTCCAATGTATAATACATGGAGGTTTTACTTCCAATAAACTGTCCAGGGACTTGCGGTAGCCTTTCACCTCCAGGCCAAATTTTTTTCCCGCGCGCATGATGTTCTTTGCATTGCATCCGTCTCTGGACACGCCAGTTTCTATACGCATCTGCTCCAACGGTAAATATTTTCCATAATAAGCTAAAATCATCGCTAGGGACGCTGCTCCGCATTCTGTCGCCTCCATCTGATAAATTGTCGGCGTTTTTGCATAAAGTTTCCCCATGTCACACCTCTTCGCCTGACTCTGCCGCCAAATTTCCTGTGCTACTTCCGTCAGCATCTGAACCTGCCTTAATCGTAAGCTTTTCTTTCAAATAAGGCAAAAGCATCGTAATCGGAGCTTTTTCCTCTGTTACAATATTGGCCGTCAGCATCGTTCCCTCTGTTACTTCAATATCAGCACCTTTCTTGCTGGACCATGCGTATCCGCTGACTGTGCTGTCATCTTCCTGCAAAGTACAAATCACCTCAAGAACCGGACCCGTATTCAAAAATGCCTGAACTAAAGTCTCATCTCCTAATTTTTTCTTCATCTCATTAGAAGAAATCACATAATCTGAGACTGCCCTGACTGTTCCTCTCATATGGCCATATTCCTGTGTATTCACAGTCGTAGGATAAACCATAACTTCCATTCCTGCTTTCACCTTTTTGCCTTCTGAGACAGGAATATAGCAGATGACTTCCTGACTGTCCTCCTTCTGCTTGATTTTGATAATCTCAGAACCGGCGCCGACAATACTTCCCATATCCGCGACTAGTTCCTGCACTTCTCCTTCTGTCGAGGAAACAATTTCGTATTTTTTAAGGTTCTCTGTACATTTTTTCAGTTCTGTTTCCAGGCTGTCCAAAACCGACTCTTTGGTGGCTGTGAAAGAATTCTGAAGACTCGCGCTTTTCATATCCATTTCCTTTTTAGCCTGTTTTGTCTGGATCTCCAGATTTTCTACCTCCTGTTTCATCGACTCATACATGGATTTTTCCGTAGAATACTCTGACATAGCCTGAGAATACTCGTTGTTTGCCGCCGTCTGGTCTCTCGTAGCAAACTCCTGAGAAGCTAAAATGTCTGAATACTGTGCTTTTGCCTGTTCGAAGGCCGCTTCCGCATTTTCATATTCCATTCCATATCTCTCGTATGCCGCTTCCGCCGCAGTATAGACACTCTCGGCCGAGCTTAACTCCATCTGAGCCTGTCCATAGGACTCCGCCGCGTCAGCCAATTCCTTCTGAGCGAAATCCGCCTGTTCCTGAATTCCTTCTAGTTCAGTCTCCATCTGATTGATTTCTGTCTGCATCCGGTCGATCTTGCTTTGTTCTGCGCCCGCCTGCACCAATCTGTTCAGTTCTTCCTGCTTTCCCTGAAGCTCGGCCTTTTTCTGATTCAGCCTTGTCTCAATCGCCTGTGTACTGGTCTGAACCATATAATAGTTCTGCTCCGTTAAGCTGTAACTCTGATCGGCAGCGTCTTTTTGCGTCCTTGCCTGCTCATACTGGGAATAGGCGCTTTCATAATATTGTTTCGCGCTGCTTAAGTCTGCCTGCGCCTCGGTGTATTCCAACTGTTCCTGAGCGCCGGCTCCTCCGATCGAGTCATAGTACTGTTCTTTTAATTTGTCTGCCTCCGCTTTTTTCTCTGAAACTTTATTTTTCTGACTCTCTAATTCTTTTTTCTTCTTTTCAAAAGTCTCTTTGCTTTGCTCGTAGGTGGCCTGAAGGGGCGTAAATTCACTTTTTATATCCAGCAGGGATTTGTTGTCCGAGGTAGCTTTATCCCCTTTACTCTTCAAGGTTACGTCTTGAACGGAAGAAATCCTTTTGGAAAGATTCTTCTGCTCCTGGGCCAGTTCTCCTCCGCCAATATACGCGACCACCTGATCTTTCTTTACATAATCTCCATCTTCTACATTCATCTTTGTCACGACACCCGAAACTTCCGAATAAACTCCCCTCGTTCCATCATCGCTCAGATAAATCCCATTCGTCTCCACTTTTACTGGCAATTTTCCAAAAATCCCCCACAGCAGAGCTACAACAACAATCAAGACTCCTCCTGCTAACGCAATCCAGAAGGAAGGCGGGGTAATAACAATCGCCTTATCCAGTTGTTCCGGTGATGACAGTTTCTCAATCGCTGACTTTCTAAATAAATCAGACATTGTTGCCTCCTAATCTTTCGTTTATAATTCTCTTTAATTTATCCAGGGAACGCTTGGCAATTACCCGGACATTTCCCTCCGTGATCTGCATTTCTTCCGCAATTTCTCTTGCCCCCTTTCCCTGATAGTACTTTTTTACAAGAATTTTTCTTTCTCTCTCTGACAGTCTTTGCAACGCCCAGGAGATATCTTCCTTCATCTGTCTTTGAAAAACCTCTTTCTCCACGCTAATCTCACAAGAAGACTCATATATTTCTACAGAATTTGTCAAAATTTCATCTTTTCGATCTCTATAATAATTTTTTAATCTGTTATTTGTAATCGCAAAAAGCCATGTTTCCATACTGCTTTTTTCCTTTTCATATGACCCTCTGTTCTTGTATAAATTTAAAAAAATATCTCCCGTCAATTCTTCCGCATCTTCCTGCGATGAAATCCGTTTGCTGATATAAGCAATAATTCTATTTTTATACTGTTTATATAGATTTTCAAACTGGATATCTTCCATCTTATCTACCCTTTTACAGTCTTTCCACCGCCAAAACAGTAATATCGTCCGCCTGCTCCGAATCCTGCGCAAAATTTTCAACTGATACAACAATCTTCCTGACTGTTTCATCTACCGTCTTCTCCGTACAGTCTCCGAGAGCTTCCATAAGGCGTTCTGCTCCATACATATCTTTTTGAGGATTTTCCGCTTCTGTTATCCCATCCGTATATAAAATTAACTTCTCTCGTTTTCCCAGAATTATTTTCTCCGTTTTATATCGTATATTCCGCATTCCCGCCAGAACAAATCCGGATTTTACCGGAATTGGAATGACTTCTCCGCTCTTTTTGCAAAGATAAGGCACATTATGCCCTGCATTGCTGTATTCAAATTCTCCCGTATTCACATTGAGAATACCGAGAAAAGCCGTGATAAACATACCTTCATGATTGTTCTCTTCTAACTGATTGTTAGCATTCTTCAATATCTCTCCAGGCTTCATCTTTAAAAACGCCTGATTGCGTATGACCGCCCGTCCACTCATCATAAACAGTGCGGCCGGAACCCCTTTTCCTGAGACATCTGCTATCAGAACTGCCAGATGTTCCTCATCAATGAAGAAAAAATCATAGAAATCTCCTCCGACTTCTTTTGCCGGAAACATTTCCGCATAAACTTCTATTTCTTTTCTGTCCGGAAAAGCAGGAAATTTATTGGGCAGAGCTGATAACTGAATTTTGCTCGCCACATCCAGCTCTGCTTTTACTTTTGCCGAACTGGCTGATACGGTCACCACCTTGAAGATGGACCAATATATTAAAATGTAAATAAGAATCAGCGCAGTAATGATTGTAACTGCAATCAAAAAATTTCCAGGGTCTACAGCCATTAGTGTAATTCCATAAGTATCCAAAGTCCCTTTCACAACCTCAAATGCTATGTAGGCGAGACAGGAAATCGTAATAATATGTACAATCTGTTCTCTGGCGGTCTCCAAAATATTTTTCAATGAAGTTTCTAGAAATTTTCTATAGATACAGATAATACAAAAAAGCCATCCAAAATCTATCAGACTTCTCACAATAGGCACCGGCTGATTCCGCAAATAACCGTTATCGCCATCGGAAAAGAAAATATAAGTAATTTCTGAAAAAAACTGAAAGGTTACGGCCACCACCAACATAAACAACAGCGATACGAATACCTTTGTACTTCTTTTTCCCCGATAAATAACCAAAACAAAAGCAGTGGCGATCAGGGCCGGCATCATATTTTGAACCACATGGACAAGAGTTACGCCGCTGTAGTACATCTGCACGATGGCTCCGCCTTCACTCTGAAATGCTTTCTGATCTAAAAATGCAATCATCTGCTGCGCCGCATACTGAATTCCCATTCCGAACAAAAAAGCGGACAGCCCCGCTACTCCCCAGTACACAACGGCAGTTCTCTGCGTCTTCTCAAGTTCCAACGTCTTAGAAATCATAAACGCCATAAATATTATAATCTGCAGATACATGATTCCCATATAAAGACATTCCCGGATTACATGCCCATCCATATTTTTTCTCTGTCTCCTTTATTTGAGCCGCCGAAGCGGCTCCTTTTTTAGCGTACAGGCCTGCGATGCTGATAGCGACTCGCTCCACCAGATACTTTTTCCATCTCTTCCGGAGTGATTTCTCTATCTGTCTTCTTTTCTTTCCGAAGCTTTTTCTCAGCGTCTGTCTTCCATTCTTTCTTCATTTTTTCACCACCCTTCCCTTAAAAATCTATCTGCGCCGTCAGACGCGCACACAAAAAGGACACTGCAATGCCCTATTGACATCGCAGTGCCCTTATAAGTGTTTCTATGCCAAAAAGACAGACTTTTAACTATCTGTCTGTCTGTCTGTCTGTCTGTCTGTCTGTCTGTCTGT